>QMCD01002067.1_pt1 | contig 11435 bp, 18 predicted proteins | sample 1821841 | NCBI WGS metagenome assembly QMCD01 (sample SAMN01991225, study PRJNA193472) | Termite gut metagenome, whole genome shotgun sequencing project. | isolation source: worker | host: Macrotermes natalensis | reverse complement strand
TCGTATTTTTATGACTGTTGATCATCGTTCCGATACCGCCGAGGTCGGAGACGACAAAGCCTTGATAACTCCAACGATTGCGTAAAATGTCGGTCAAGAGCATTTTATCGACAACGCAGGGCTTTCCATTGATTGCATTATAAGCGGCCATAATGGACTGAACTTTTCCTTCGACGACACAATCTCGAAAATGCGGCAACCAATATTCATGAAGCATGGATTCGGAGACAATGGGTTTATTTGTAGTTTGGACGACAGAGAATATCACAAGTACGTAAACAGAGACGAGGAAAAGGCAAACGCCGATTTCATCGCCCACGCGCCCGGAGACATGCGGTTTCTGCTTAACGAGAACAGATGGCTACGGAGGCGGCTCGACAAGGCTGAGAAATCACTTGTAAGCGCAGGGTACACAGATAACGGCGGCGAGATGTGGAAGCCTCCGATTGGAAAACCTCCTGATTTTGACGAGATTGACCGTTTGCGGAGGCGGCTACGTGATGAGCGACGGGAAAACATGATAGACCGTATATGGATGTGGATAATTACGGCAATTGCAATTGTGTCCATAGTTTGGGGGTGAAAATATAAACGCAATATTTAGGGTGTCTGAGCACGGATATACAAATGTACTTTGCTTGAAGTGTGGAAGTAAAATAACAATGTTTGGTAATTCGCAAAAATCGGTATACAAATGCCAGGTATGTGGCTGCAGGTGGACAGAAGCAGAGATTAAAAGGTGTGAAAACAAGTTGACATATGAAGATTTGAAAAACTGCTATGCTATCATGCGCGAAGCGCAAAATAAGCAAGACCGCATGGAACGCCTTAGGTCAATGGCCGAGAGGTGCACCACGGCACCGCGAGATACTCCTTCCGCAACAAGCAATGACACCCCTGACGTAATCGGTAATTATGCCTGTAAGCTTATAGAAATGCAGGAAGCAGCTGATGAGTTTTATGTTGCATCTGTAATGCAAGCAAGTATAATTAGTAAAATAATCGACGACATAGAAGGAGATGATAACGCAGACATAAGAACAATATTAAGATGTAGGTATTTAGATGGAATGACCTTCCCTGAAATAAGCGAAAAAACACATCTTTCTGAAAGCTGGATATATAAACAGCACAAAAAAGGCCTAGGAATTCTAGGAGTGAAAGATGGCGACGGTTAACGAAAAAATAACACTATAAATCAAAGAGGATAGTAAAATACAGTACGTTATGTGCTAAAATGGTACCGTACCGAAGTACGTTACGTTATCGCCTCCCGTTCTTCTCGTGGCCGATAAGAGCCACGAGAAGAACGGGAGGCTTACGTATAAGTAATGGGTAGTAAGGTAAGATCATAATTTAGTGCATTCAGACCGGGGCGTGGAATCGCCCAGCAAGCTGCCTGAAAGATGGGGCTTGTCGGCGAAAGTCCAAGTTGAATGCGCTAATTTATATTCGGTGAATAACATGAACGTAGATAGGTATATAACAATCATGCTAGCAAGCATGTATCCTAAACACAAAGCATCAATCACGACGGTTCAGTTCTACGACGAAGACAAGGCAAGAGTAAAACATATAATAACTATTCAAATAATAAGCCATGACGGAACTAAAACTAAAACTAAATGCTACAGCAAACGACAATTGATACAGGAGTTGATTAAATGGCAAGGGGAAGGAGAATGAGCGACAAAAAGCGCAAACTAATACGCGCTGATTATTTATTGCATAGGAACTACTCTGAAGTAGGCAGAATTCATGGTATTTCACCACAGTCTGTAAAGAACATTGTGGATGAAGATACCGAGTTTGGTAAGCTTTTAGCCCAAAACGACATTGAAGTCGATGAAGATATATTAACATACTTCAAAGGCATGCGTGGAAAGATGCGTGAAGTAATGTCTTTGACGCTTCAAGCGATGGCCGATAAGGCGGCTAAGCCGGACATGTTCACGAATATACGTGATCTTGCGTCAGCGTTCGGAATTGTAGCTGATAAGCAGTTTAAGATTCATGAACTGGAGCATGAACGCGATCATGGTCCGCCGAAGCTTGAAATCATCCTGAGAAGGGATGGTGACAGCGAGGATGAAGATTCATACGGAGAGCCTGATAATACAGACTAACAATTAACAATGAATGGGTAGCATTATACGCGTCTTCGGGGTTATAATAAACGCAGGAGGCGATATGATGAACGCTAGGATTGTTAATATGATTGGTATAAGGGCTGGCAGACTTACAGTGGTTTCGTATTATGGTAAAAATAAAACAAACGAAGCATTGTGGGCATGCTTGTGTGATTGTGGTAAAGAAGCAATCATAAAAGGGCGCAACATAAGGAGCGGTAATACAAAGTCCTGCGGGTGTTTGCGCAGGGACGTTGCTGCAAAAATTGGAAATAGCAGAACAACACACGGCATGTCAGAAACACGCATATATAGTATATGGTGTGATATGAAAAGGCGATGCTATAATGCGTCAAATAAAGAATACCACAATTATGGCGGCAGAGGAATTCGCGTTTGCAATGAATGGATTCTGGATTTTGATGAATTCTATAATTGGTCTGTAGCAAGTGGATACAAGGAAAACCTAACTATAGATCGAATTGATGTGAATGGCAACTATTCTGCTAATAACTGTAGATGGGCTACAATATCAGAACAAGGCAGGAATAAGCGTTTATCTATGAAAAACAGCACCGGTCAAAGCGGTGTAACATATCACAATAAAAGAAATGTTTTCGTAGCAAGGATAGGCGTAAACGGTAAAAGAGTAAATATTGGAGAGTACAAAACGCTAGAAGACGCAATAAAGGCCAGAAAAGTGGCAGAGGCCAAATATTGGGGGTGATGCCATGCCCAGGTTGCATACCAAGGATTTAATTATTCCCAAGTTTGAATCCGTGTTTCAAGATGTATTAAATCACGGACACACGGATTATAGCTTCCCAGGCGGTCGATAGCGCGGCGGCACAAAGTCCAGCGCGATAGGCATCATGATACCGCTGCTGATTGCAATGAACCCAGGCGTGAACGCGCTGTGCTTGCGACGCAGAGCTAACACGATAGCAAACAGTGTGTTCGCAGAAATACAAACAGGGATAAGCCGCCTAGGGCTTGACGAGTATTTCAGATACAAGACAAGCCCGCACGAGTTCACATACAAGCCGACCGGCCAGAAGATTCTATTCCGAGGGCTGGACGACCCACAGAAGATCAAGTCAATTAAGATTCCGAATGGGTATATTGGAATTACTTGGCTCGAGGAATTGGCCGAGTACCCTGGTAGGACAACCTTGCGTAGCGTACTTCAATCTACTGGACGCGGCGGCGATAAGTTCTGGACGTTCGAGAGCTACAACCCGCCGATCACAAGCGCGGCATGGGTAAATATGGACTTGATACAGCAAGCCGACAACCCGCGCCGCCTGATCACGTGGAGCAACTACCTCGACGTACCGCGCCACTGGCTAGGCGATAAGTTCATAGAGGACGCCGAGGACTTAAAGCGCGTTGATGAGCTTGCGTACCGACATGAATATCTTGGTGAGGCCGTAGGAACCGGCGGCAATGTATTCCAGCGCGTAAAGACCATGAATATGTCTGACACGTTCATATCAAAGCTCGACAGGATATATCAAGGGCAGGACTGGGGCTACTACCCAGATCCTAATGCATTTATCAGGCTGCATTACGACGCTCCGAGACGTACGGTTTACTTCATCGACGAGCACCGGGCAAATCGAGAGCAGAACGACCAGCTTGCATACTGGATAAAGAGCAAGGGGTATCACACCACGCGAACCGTGTGCGATAGCGCAGAGCCAAAGAGCATAGCGGATATATCGCGCATGGGCGTAAACGCCGTAGGATGCTTCAAAAAGGCCGGATGGCCTGAGTACGGTGTGAAGTGGCTTGCAGGTAAAACGCTTGTATTTGACCCGCGTAGGACGCCGTTTGCATACAAAGAATTTGTGTCGTATGAGTTTGACAGGGACAAGGACGGGAATATAATAAGCGGATTCCCTGACCGCGATAATCACTTCATCGATGCGTCGCGCGGGGCGCTCGAATCGTTGATACGGTCGAGCACTACGGCGGCATAAGCAAAAGGAGCATAAATAAATGGGGATGAATTTGATTTCCTCGATAAACATATCTGTGGTTTTTGCGTGCATAGTAATATACGTGTGGGCATTATCGAAACAAGTAATCGAGACAAATAAAGAAAGTAAATACAATAAGTACAAAACAATAGCTTTAGTAAGCGCTATATTATGTGCTATATGCATAGTATTAATAGTGCCTTTGTCAACTATAGGGCTATAGTAACCATAAAGCAAAGCAAAAGGAGAATCGCATGAGCAGAGTATATCTTGCGCAGTCCATGGCGCAACGAGAGCATAGGAAGCACAGGGAAGGTAGAGAGCTTATGAGACAGCACCTTATGGCTGGGGGGCATACGGTGCTTGAACTTGACTACCCTCACATGAACGCTAAGAGCTACCATGGCATGGAGGACGTCTACAAGGCGCTGCGCGCCATTTCGCTATGCTCTCGATACATTACCTGCGACGAGGACGCAAACACGCTGGAATGCCGCCTAGAACGCGCGTGGTGCAGGGAATATGGCATACCAATAACGGTTTATGGAAGGGAGAAAAACAATGAGCAACGTGAAACCTATGTCTAGTTATCCGGAGAATCAGGCCGACCATGGAAGTCTTGCCACGATCGGGTATGTAAACGATGCGATTGCAGATTCGGAGGCGGGCGGCACGATATCAGCGGCCAACGTGACCACATCGGACGGCTCCAACGTACAGGCCAAACTTACAGACTTGGAGGCGCGTGTGGCGGCACTTGAAACCCCGTAATAAGCATGGTATAATAAACGCGCAGGTAGCTATTCTGTATAGCTGGTGATGCAAGTAGCCAGCCGGTCGTGTGCGGGGACATTCCTTAAATGACGAGGCCAATATGCCTCTGAACGCACGGGCGTGTACCTTGCAATACATGCCCAAGCCGATTTCAGTTTCGGTTATGCGCATTCGACATAAGAGAATCGAAGCGGGCCGAATTTACGAATACTCGCTCTTCCAGCGAGTTCGCTCCCACCAAGAGCGCGATGGGCGGCATCGAAAAGACCGCGTGTTAAATGGGCAGAAGCGCCGCCGTAGTTGAACGGCGGCGTTCGCCTGTGTTTTGATAAGGAGGCAAACATTGGATTATAAATACGAGGACTTAGAAAACGAGCTTGAAAGCCTCTCAAACATAGGCTTTGTGAAGTGGTATGTGGATAACCATGGAGGCGGCGGCACGGTTACTAAGACGTATGTCGACAACCAGGACGCGGCCACTCTTGAAAGCGCGGAATCGTACTCCGATACGAGCCTGGAAATACACCGCGATGCGTCCGATGCTAGGTATCAGGCTAAGCTAACGCCCGGTACAAACATCACGATCACGCCCGATAACGTGATATCGGCATCCGGCAGCGGCGGCGGTGGGATACCAGAGGCTCCGCAGGACGGCAAGACATACGGACGTAAAGATGGCGCTTGGGTAGAAGTAACCGGCGCAAGCGGGCCAGTTGTACGCGCTCCTGAGATATTCACATGGCACACGGGAGACAGCACTACGTTTACGCTTGCCATGGCTCCTGCGTTCTTCCTAGACGTGATGGTGCTCGAAGGTGATACGAAGTTCTATTACTTGCAATCGGAGCTAAACGACTACGCGTCCACAGGCTCCACAATCACAATCAACAGCCCGACATTGACCGATGGCATGCGTGTTAAAGTCATCTACGCGGCGTAGGAGGTGCGGTAAATGCCAATAGAATTTGCGTTGAGTGCGGCATTAGATAAGGCCGTTGGCGGCTGCGTAACGCAGGATGATATGGATTCTCTTGTTGACGTTGTAAATTCCCATAAGACAACCGACCGATTCCGTTGGCAAGATTCGTATGACGATGAGAGAAATTCGATCATACGTGACGCGGCTAACGGAGGCTTAAAGCCTGACTTCGCAGGATATGTTACACTAGATAATCCCGTGGAACCGTTTGTGGTAAACGACGAGGCTGGAGGCGTTATCGGGGTTACCATGCGTAACGTTGACGGTTCGCATTGTACCGTAGTGATAAGCGGTACACAGTCCGTTACGTACTCCAGCGACGGGCTTACCGATAACGTGCCGGTTATTAAGTACTTCTGGTTGCATCCTGGCGATACAATTAATTCTATTGGGGTTGAAAAATACGACTACCTACCGTTTGAGACCGACACGAACAGCCTTACCTACCTACTAACAAAGCAGCTGGAGCAAACCCAGGCACAGTTAGCAGACTTAAAGGCGGGAGTAGAGGGCAAGACACTTGACGCAGACAATCCAATGGACATCGAGAGCTTACAGCCCTACACGGTCACAAATGCCCTTGGAGGCCGTGTGCATTACACCGGCCTAAATGTACTCATCACTACGTGGGCGCTGTATATAAACGACGTAGCGGTGCGTAATGGCGCTTTGCTGGGGCTTGGGACTACACAAGGAGATTACGACGTCAACAACGGCGATGTGATTACGTCTATAGGCATGACGGGGCTTGTGTTCACTCCGTACAAGGCAGGTGCGTAATTATGCGCAGGTACAAAAACGGAGAGTGCGTTACGCCATACAATGGACACTGGCACAGAGCCATAAGCGATCAGGAGATGCCACTTATACTCGGTCAGTGGTTTGACTGGCACAGGAATATGTGCTGGTGATAAAAAGTAAAGCAGGTGAAAGCAATGCCAATAGTTGATAAGTATGATTTCCCTAGGGAAGATTTTGAAGAACGCCACGACGTAGAACGTGATGCTATCCGCTTGTGGAGAGCAATGGCATGGAAGGAAAAAGAAATACGAGAAAAATGGGGAATGACAAGAACCGAATCCGCTACCATAATGGGAATGTGGTATAAAGAGTTTTGCGATTATGAACATGTTAGAATACTTACGGACTGCATGGAGGAAAACAAAGAATCCACAATATAGCAATTCGGAGCCGCCTAAACACGGAGGAGCAACAGGTCGGAAGCCTGCCACGTTGAAGTACCTTAGCAGGGGGGCGGCTCCTTTGCCCCGAAAGGGATAAATAAGCAGAAAGCAGGGATAGAATGAAGCATTCAACATGGTTAGACGATGGGATTTATCACGCAGTTGATAAATCGCCTACAATTAGTGAATATACTCCTCGAGTGTGTCCTGTATGCGGATGTGTTTACCTTGAATTGGTAAATATAGTTGATAAGACATGTATAGCGTGCGTACGATGGGAGGCAACTCAAAATGAGTAGGTATTATATCTCAATAGGCCATGGTGAAACCATGCATTACCCAACTATAGCAGGGGCTATGAAAAACTATAAAGCACAAGGCATTAGTTTTTCAAGCTCGGGGCATGCCCCAGTAAATCGCGACTGGGACTTTGACAACATGGCATGGGAGGCAACCCTGGCTGATAGAATACTCCTAGAGCCTGACGCCGACATTGTTAACTGCGCAATGTGCAGGAACATAAAGCGTTGTGCGGACGAAAAGGGCATACCTGTTCTGGAGATGAAAGGCGATGAATCAAGTTGAGCCTTGACAAGAACCTAACGTTGCAGGAAAAGCGGCTTGCACAGGCGCAACGCGCCTATGATATGGCGATGCGTGCCGCCGAAAAGATGAAACAAGCCGTAGACGCTGAGGTAGCACGGCTTGAACAGATGCAGCGGCAGCACGTCACGGCCATGGAGGAAGCTCCCTTCGAGGGGAACGCAATACGAAACATACCTTCGCAGTATGACAAATTCGGCGACGTGCAGAGCAATCGTAGATTGAGCAATGCGGCCCCGTCTAAGGGCATGGATTTATCTTTGCTTATGCCGAAGCCAAGTGCGGCGGGCGATACATCTGGGCAATCCGTGGATGCGGGTACAGCCCCCAATCAAATAAAGCCTGCGACGTCTCGCGCCGGTAACGCGCGTATGGCTAACGGTAACGACGGCCTTAGCAGCGGCGCGGGATCACCTCCCGTGCCGTCTCCTGTTATGCCTCCTGGTAATACAGACTTATCAGCACTTGTAAAGGCAGCGAATAACACCGAGTTATACTCGTCTACGGCAGGGCGCGCAGAGTCGTTTAATCAGATATCGGCGTATCCAGGTAAGCCCGTGTACGTGAGCGGATACTATTATTCGTCAGGACCGCAAACAAAGCGTTACGAATACCAGTTAAATCAGGAATCCTACAGCGAATCTAATCCCATCAAAGTGGGCGACATGATCGAAGCTCCTGTGCATCTTGCTGGATGGCACGAGGGGCGACAGAATAATCCACACTGGCACAATCGCCGGTTTATTGTCGAAAGCATCCATACCAAGGCAGAGTTCCCACGATACCATGACGGAATACCGTACTACGGATAAGCAAAGCAGAGGTGATAAGCATTAAGACGAAGACGTTGATACAACTTGCCGGTAAGGCAATTGCCCACGAGGTTGAAGCAAAGTACTGCCACGTAGAGCGCGTTATGCGCAAAGAACAAAATAACGCCGTTGTAATGGCGTGGTACAAGAACTTTGCAAATACATGGCGATATATTGTAGCGGAAGTTGCATGGCGAACAGACGAAACCGGCAAGCATACTATTTACGAGGTTACAAAACTTAAAGAAGGAGACGTGTACGACATTGATGGAGAACTGGAAAGACAAGCATACGCTACCTACCGAGATGTACAACGCCTTGGCGCGAGATTTTCAGCCGAAGCACGCAATGATGAGGATGTGCCAGTATATAGCGGCCTTGGAATCCCGCGTTGGTGAGCTGGAGAGGCTTATAAACGACGAGATACTTGATGCTAAGGAGCCTATCCTTGACGTGCTAGATGCTCCCTTAGAGGCCATAGTGCCGCGTAGGAGGGGACGTAAGCCCAGGTCACAGGAATCCGCTACAGCGCCTAACGTTGGCGTTGTGTATAACTCTGATGATACCGAATAACGAAAGGAGAAAGCAAAGCAATGGCAGAAGGAATCGAGATCAGAAGCATGACAGTTGAGGAGTTTGACGGGGAGAATGGTGTCCGAGACAGGTTGAATGTTATAGCTGAATTAGTTATGTCACATCCCAAAATAGAAGAGGTAACAAAGAAATATTCTCAAAAAGAATTGCTTTCAACGATGGTTTCATCCGCAAAAGAGCTGGATGCGCATATCCGAAATAACGTTCCAGAGCAAGTAAAGCTGCGCGAAGAAATAGCCTCTTTGCAAAAACAAAACACAGACCTACGCGATACCGCGCACGACTTGTTTTTGCGTGCCGGTTCGCCTCCGAACGCAGAGGCGGCAGCGCCTGAGCCCGAAAGGAAGCGATTGACGCCATCTGAGATAACGCGCATGCTTGCCGATTTCCCATTTCCTGATTAAAACGGGGGAACTCCCCCGATAGGGGGTAAACAATGTCAAACCTTGACCGTAGACACGGCACAGACACAAAGCCGCAAAGCATGCTCGGACGGCCAGGTCTATTACAGATGGGGCGCGGCACTACCGGACGTGAGGCGCGGTATCCAAACGAACCTAAGACGGTTACGGCCTCGGGGGCGAATGCACGTGACGCGGCGCAAGCCGCCGCAGAGCTTGCGAAGATAAAAGCAGACGCTGCAGAAAACAAGGCTGCAAGGGAGGCTGCAATGGCACCAGGCACAAGCCCTGGTGCAGTGGCGCAGAATACAGCCGTAACCGCTGCTACAAAGCCCGACATAACGACCACACCCGCTCCTACGCCGGACACCCCCGCGTCGCCGGTCAACAACGTTGCGGCAATATCTGAGCCGTCCCGCAATCTTATGGCACACAAGGGCAATACGGCGGGAAACATCTGGGCGCGTCCGATGTCCACAAATCCACGTGCGCGTATGGGCGTAAACTCCGACGAATCTCGCCTTTCTCCTGAGATAAATACGGCACTTGGCAACGTTGGGAATGCTATTGCGCAGGTTGGAAGGACAATAGGAGGCGTAGCGAAAGGAACCGCAAATGCCTTGGCGGCTTTACCTATTGCATCACAGCAAATAAGCCGAGATAGAATAAGCCAACGCGCCTCCCAAGGCGATCCAACGGCTATAATGGCGCTTAACTCTCAACGATCGGGTAAAAGCGAAACACTTCTTGATACTACCGCATCGGCTAACAGAGGAATAGACCAGTGGTCGGCTACGTGGATACCCGCACCCAAAACACAAGCAGCACAGTTTGTTGCCCAAGCTGCTAATGCTCTTGGAGAGGCCGCACCGGGCGTGGCTGCTGGCATTGCCACAGGGGGAACTACTGCGGCAGCCGCCCTGGGAGGCACTGTTGCGGGTCGTCTAGCAGGCTCTGCAAATGCATTCACGAAGTCCATTATAAACCCCGAGACATATGGCGATATCGGTAGCGCCACACTTGCCGCCGGTGTCGAGTATGCTACCGAACTCGCAAGCAGCAAGCTTATAGGAAGTAGCGTATCAAAACTCGCGGATAGGATAACAGGGAACACGCTTGCAAACGCTGCAATAAATCGAGTTGGTGATGCGACTGTAGAGGGATTAGAAGAAATCGCAAGTGGCATTACGTATAACGCGCTTACTGGTGGAGACTATACCGCGTCTGATGCCGCACAAGACTTTCTGCTAGGTTCTACGGTAGGCGGTGTTATTAGCGGTGGCGTTGACGCAGCGAACACTGCACAATCAAACGCTATTGTGCGCAATGTTGAGAACGCGGTGCAGGAACGCATTACAAACGTTGCAAACGCAGACGTAGCCGACATAACAGGGATGCTCGACAACGCGGATACGTCTACCTTGGACAAGGTAATAGCAACGGATTCGTTGTCTGCGTTGCAAGCGCGTACAGCAAATCCAGTAAACACCGAAGTAACTACAACGAACATCCCAACAGACATAGCGGAACGTTTCAACCTGTCTCCTGCGAATGAAGGCGCGACGTTGTCCCTTAACCTTACATCGTATGAAGGGCTTGTTAATCCGCAAGTTGCTGATATTGTTGCGCCTGATGTGACTAACGAGGATAGGGCAACAGTTAATCCAAACGAAGCAACAAACGTAACGCCTAACACGCTGTATAAATATGCGGACGATATTTATTTGCGTCCTGGCACGTCAACGGATACTACCGAAAATACGTTTACCTATCGAGGCCAGGGGAATGAGTTTTTTCGGACAGGAACATTCATAGATTCGAGCGCGGCGGGATTATCAAACGAGGGCATTGGAGTATACAGCGCATTAACACCCGACACCACCGACCTATACGGCCCCACGGGCAAACTACCAGACAACACATACGCCAATCGAGGCATAGATAGAACGTCCATAGCAACAGATTACCCTGTAGGCG
>QMCD01004844.1_pt1 | contig 11441 bp, 11 predicted proteins | sample 1821841 | NCBI WGS metagenome assembly QMCD01 (sample SAMN01991225, study PRJNA193472) | Termite gut metagenome, whole genome shotgun sequencing project. | isolation source: worker | host: Macrotermes natalensis | reverse complement strand
AGGGAAAGAGCGTCAGTTGGCGCTATATACGTATCTGCACGACAGATCCCGCCCGGTACGCAACTCCCGAAAATCCCGACGTGGCCCAACTCAACCTCATCCCGAACACCATCTCGCCCCGTGAGGAGGCCGAGGGGTGGCGTTTGTTGTGGGACGGTGCCACGGGGGGGGATTATTTACAGGCTTCAGATAATGGTTCGCCTCAATTTAATGCCTATGAGCCCGGCCGACAGATGATTTATATGGCTTCGAATAATAATAACGATACTTCCAGTTCCTCTAATAGAGCGGTTTTTTACGCGATTGTGAACGATGGAGGCACTTATAAATACATATCTTTTACCGACCCTACGGATGCCGGAATATTAGTAAAGAGCAATGCTTATAATTTTCCCGGCAACACCGAAGTCGGAACGGCTAAGTTTTTTGCGAGCGGTTGGGATATCAATACATGGCCATATTTTTATTATGTCACTGCCGACAGCCAGAGGGTTAAGGCGTTGAGTATTACAGCCGGCAGCGAAACGTTGGTAACTCTTGCCACGGATCCTTCGCATGAGATCGTTGCGTTCAAATCGTTTGGTCCACAAATAGCAGGTTTTCGGGCAGCGCAAATCATGGTTGTAACTCGCGATCCGTCGTTGCCTGACGATAGCTGCTGCACGTTCACAGTCTACAATCGTGTAGACGGTTCTTCGTCACTTCAGGTTGCTTTGGATGACCAGAGCAGACCGATGCAGGTTTCGGGCATTGGGCGCACTGTTGCATTCACTTGGAAACAGGGTTGATGAGGGTGTAATATATGAGAGAAGCGGCTTTCGGGCCGCTTTTTTTATGGGTCTTATTTTTTGAAGAAGTAAGCATTTAATTATTGTTTGCATTATTCCACTTTATTCCCCCCATTGCCGCATACATTTCACATTCTCCATAAACTGTTCTTTAGATGAATTTTATAAAATTGATTTTTGGAGGCAAATATGAAAAAGAAACAATCGCTTTTTTTGCCAATAGGATTTTGTGTATTTGCAATCTACGCTATTATAAACCTCATAGACAGTTTTGTTATTGTGATACCGGATTTACTCATAACACTTTTTATGATAGCGGCGGTTATATTAATTATCATTGGCTTAATAAAATGCATAATGCGTTATAGTTGAAGGTAAGTATTTTTGTTCCATCTTATTATCCTAAGGTGTTTATACTGACATAAATAATACCGGCTGAAAGATGTGTTTTTCAGCCGGTATCTCATTACGTAAAATATGTTATCGCCCCCAATCATAGCTTTTATTACGCATCGGAGGTTTTGGCGTTAATTCATCTATATGGTTCTGTATGCCTTTGGATATTCCGTAATGCTTTTGAATATCTTCCGCGACATGATTAAATCCGGCTGTTTCAGCCCAATCCTTGGCATAACTGCGTATCGCTTGTAATACCCGTTCCTGCTTTGGGGGCAAGTTTTCGATTTTCAATTCCGGGTCATACAATAATGAACAAACCGCCTTTGCCATAGCTCCTATGCTTTGATACGCCGCGTCCAGCCCCTCCGCCAATTTATCCGTTTTATTTGCTTTGACCATGAAGCCGTCACGGTCTGATACAGCTTGATGGTATGCCCGGTTAAGATTTGTTTGCTGGCTGTAAAGGTCTTTGGCTTTCTTCATTTCAACGGCGGCTTCAGATTTAAGGGCACCAGCCTTTTTAAGTTCGGCGGCGGCGGTCGCTTCGCTTGCGGCGGCCTTTTTTTCCATATCAGCCTTTTGTTTTTCAGCCTGCTTCTTTGCTTTAACAGCATCGTCCTTTTCTTTGACAGCTTTTTCTTTATCGGCCAAAGCCCTGTCTTTGACCTTTCTGGCGTTGTCACGCTCTTTAGCGGCGTTCAAAACGGTCATTGCTTGCTCCGCCGTACCGTCAAACTTGATTGTGACCGTGGTTTTGCCGAAAAGTGTCGTTTCCTTAATACCGTCCGCCATAGCGTTAATACGCTTCTCCGAAGCGATTCTACCCTCAATCCGCCGGGTTTCTTCCAAAAGAGTATTTTTAATTTCGGTAATATCTTTTTCAGCCTGCTTTTGAGCCTCGTTCACCAACTCCGTTTTATTTTCGCTGATGTAATCTTCGCGGACTTCATTCATCAGTCCGGTGTCAGTTCGCAGTTCTTCCTTTGTTTCATCTCGCATGTCCTTATACTCGTCCGGCGTATAGGTCTTACCGCGCCCCGGTGTTTCCTCAGATATTTCAAGTCCATATTTTTCACATATTGCTCTTAAAATTTTCCGCTCCCGTATGCGCCACTCGTTTATGGAATTTTTATTTTTGCCGAATCCCATTTGCTGTAAAGCTACAGAAATACTGTTTCGGGTTTCCATGCCGTTCTTATAACCGCCCGCGACCGGGATATAATCAATATGAAGGTGCGGTGTTTTTTCGTCAAGGTGCATTACGGAATTGAAAACATAGAAATTCGGATTTCGCTCCGAAAAGCCCCTTGCGTATTCGTCCAGTGCCTTTGCCGCAATATCACCCTCGGCGGAGCCAACCGGGTTGGTGTTCATATCGCCAATACCGACAACGATTTCATAAAATGATTTTTCCTTATTTGAGGAAGTGGCAACGGTGTCTTTCCCGGAATTTCCAAAAAGGTGTCTATAATAATCCTCAATTTTTCTGTCTGCGCGTTTCTGTTTTGCGTTATAATCGGATAGGGCTTCACTGAAACATTTTTGATACGCGGTATCTAAACTTTCGCAAGTATAGCATATATTGTCTTTCGTTTTGGTTGGGTCAACATTTTTATAAATGAAGCTTCGGTTATTATGATTGAGAGAGCCTTTGCCCTTTGCGTGTGATATTTTTCTGTCAGCCATATGGCAGAACCTCCTTCGATTTTTTTGTTTTAGGGTTTTAGTGCGCCGAAGGCGCATAAGCCGCCGGCAGGCCCCCTTCACCTTTGATATGCCCAACGGGTATGTCAAAGGTGATAAGGGGTTACTTTTGGAAAAAGTAACAAAACCCGCAAGCGGGTAGCGAGCGGGTTTTGCGGTTTTAGCTTGCGGCGGCTGCCGCCTGTTTTGCTATTTGCGGTAATGATAATTGTGTTAGTTATCGTTATGCTTATTCGGGCTGTATTCGATTTGCGCTGTATGAACTTGCTGATTTTGCCCGATATGTGACTTCGGATTTTGTAGAATCTGTGTTTTCGATTTATCCGAATTTGTGGAATTACCGTTTTCGCTTTTCTCGTTTATCTTGCGTTTCGCCCAGCTTGAAAACACCGAATCGTCCGAACCGCTTTGCAAAATTTCAAACAGCTTTAATTTTACGCTGTCGATTTCTTTCGTGACGGTACTTAACTCCCGTTTGGTTTTATCGAAAGCGGCCTGCTTCTTTTCTCTGGTTTCCAGAAGTTTATCCAGCTTGATTTGCAGTTTCTCCGCTTTCTCTTTTTGAGTTTTTTCCATGTTCACATTCCTTCCTTTATTAGATTTATAGTTTCTTGGTTAAACAGTTCACTTATTTTGTTAAACTGCCCCCTTCGTCCATAAACCGCGATTATTTCACAGACAACTTCTTCCCAATTTTCTCTATAAAAATTGGCGCGCGCATAATTGGAAAGCGCGGATATTCCGTGCTGCTCTATAAACTTTTCGCCCATTGCCCTTAAATCGTATTCAATACCGTTGAACCTTAATTGAGTGAAATAGACGTGCGCTAATTCGTGTATGGCTACGCCAACTTTCACATAATCAAAGAAAAAATAAATCGTGGTAAAATCAGCAATCGCCAAGCGTTTACCTAAGCCTGATTCGCTGCCATCAAAATTTTTGATGAACTTACCGTCAGGGCTTGGTGTCAAAGTCATGAGCCTAAGAAGCTTTATATCAATTTCCATTATTTCAATAAACCGCCGTGCCTTGATGGGCAAGTCGCACAGTTGTAAAATGGTGTAATTCCATTTTTGGTTTGTCATTCAAATCTCTCCTTTTTTATTTTTTTGTAATTTTGAAAAAGTAAAACCGCAACTCCCGATTGTTATGGCAGGGAGTTGCTTATGGTGGGTCACAGTTTCAACTGCTCATTCCGGGGTGATGACAGCGGTGAGGATGTCAGAAATTCGGGTGGTATATCTTCGTCCGAAATATCTTCCGCAACGGCGTACCACGCTTCCGTCAATGAGCCGTTTTTATCTGCACCATCTGCACCATCTTCACACTCTGCACAAAGCCCGTAATTACAAGGTTTTTCATGTGACGATGAATGTGAAGCAGGGTGTGAAGATGAATTGGCGGCTATTTTATCTTCACATCTATCTCCACGCTTATCTTCACCGCCCAAAGCCCCATTTTCTGCGGAAAATTGTGTGTGTGAAGATGGTGAAGATAAAATTGTCCGTTTGATGGAAAGTGTTTGCCCCAACCTTGTCTTTCGCTCTGGCTCACAGTTTATGCCTACATTTTCCATATTGCTCTTGATTGCCGTAATCCTCTTGCTCAGTCCTATAGCGTTAGCTGGGAATGACTTGTGTTTAACATTCACACCGCAGGGTTCCGCAATATCGGCAAGCCTTCTGTATAATTCGGAGTACAGTCCCGTCCATTCCTGCCTGTTCTTCATAAACTCCATAATCAGCGTGGCCACCGGGTCGTTGGCTATGGCTTCTTCATTCTGTATTTGGCGGTTGCCAGTGTACTCGCTGAGAAATGTCCGCCCCAAACCCGCGCCCAGCGATTCTCCTATGGCATAGCCCCACCGGGCAAAGTCTGCCATACGCGGCAAGTTTTTCAACTTCACCGCCGGGAAGATATTTATTGCTTTTACAACCGTATCGAATATCCCGCCCAAAATATCAGACTTGTCATTCTCAAAATTTGATATAATCTCAGACAGTTCCTTGCGTTCGCTCTCAGCTATCCTCACAAGTTCCACCAATATAGAGCGGTCGAGCAAGTCCGCTCTGGTGGCGGCGTTGTGTATGCCGTTGACGGCGATACACCTTTGGAAGATGAATATAGCGTCCTCCGAGTTCGTGTTAAGTCTGCGCTGCTGAATCCCGCCGCCTGTGATAGCGCGGCAGAGAGTGTCACTTGTTTCTTCATTTATATAGCTGACATTATCGAAGGGCAGAAACCAGTGATTCTGTAAATTCACCGCCATTGTCCGCTGGTCGTTCTGCAAGGTCAGCGTGTCCAGTGCCGAGGGGTCTATCAAACTCTTTAACAAGCCGGACGCTGTGCTTTTGGCCGCGCCTTTCTCCCCGTGGATAATAACGGCGGCATGGGGAATGTTCGGAATGAAACAGCTTACCAGCCAGCACAGAAACAGCGTCTTACTTTCCTTTATATTGATATAACGAAGAATTTTGTTGATGTCCCCGCCTTTTTTCGGTATGCTCTGCTGTAACTGGTGTCGGTATCGGGTAAAGAGTGTCGGGGGATTGTCTGTCACTTCCCATCCTTCGCCGTTAATCCTTACCGACTGCCATTGACTGTTGGTAAGGTCGTACCAAAACGCGCCCTCCTGTTCCGCTACCCGAACGGACAGCTTCACTGGTTCAGGGTTATCGTACAGGGCTTTGGCTGATAACACCGCAAGTGCCTGTTTCACGCCGTCCTTACTGATGGGCTTGCCGGTACGCTTGTAATACAAACCGTTCAACCACAATTCAAAGTCACGGCTGTTGATGGGAATCACTTCGGCGTGGCTCTCGACCGGGATTGTTGTGTACAGGTCTTTGACATCGCTGTGGAAGAACGTCGCGCCGCTGATTTCCACTAACTTTATAAGTTGTTCGGCGGCGCTAATCTTGCCATTGGAATAACCGCCCGCGTCCGATTCGCTTTCACTCCCGCCGTATGGCGCGGCACTGGCAAGTAAACCATCAACGGCGGTTTTACGTTCTTCCTCTGACGTTGATTGTATGAAGTCCGATATATCTCCGCCGTTGGGCAGTTCAGGCATAACGGAAAGCAAGTCTGCCATATATACCGCTTCTGCTTTATCCTTGAGGGACTTTGCAACTTTTTTTGCGTGGGTGATCCCCGCTTTATCATTATCTGGTATAATGTAAACAGTTCCGCCGTTAAGCATAGCGGAATAGTGTCCGCGCCACTTACCCGCCCCCATAGGGCAGGTAGTGGCGGTAAAGCCTAATGAGGAAAGGTTATCGCAGTCTTTCTCCCCCTCTACGATGAGAACAGGCTGCTTTTCCTTTATGGCGTTGTTTACGGCTTGGAGGTTATATAGAATCGGCGTGATTCCTTTGAATACTTCTTTCCATATATAACAGCCGGGTTTACCGGGGTCTGGTCGGCGTTGGCTGAAACTTTTAGGGTTATAGCGGATTGTGCTGTGTATGATGTTTCCGTCTAAATCCGTGTAATCGTAAACCGCCGCTATTTCGCGATTCTTAGGCGCGGGGCTTTCTTCTATAAATAAATCTTTCATTTCCAGCCCCAGCGCCCCCACAATATCCTCGGTTGAACATCCGGCGAAGCATTTCAACAATATGTTGTTCCCCTGTACTCCAATAGAAAGACTGGGGTTTTTATCTCCGTTTCCCCGCCCATGATTGGGAACAGGACAATGAACCACATATTGATTTCCATTCCGCTTTACGCCTGTAAAACGAGTTAGTAGTTCATTTAACTGCAATTTTTTATCCTCCTTTACGAAAAACGGTGTTATTTTGTATCTTGGGGCATAGTACCCCCTTGTTTAGTGTCGGGAATCTTTCTGGCCGCCTCCCGATTTGCCCGAGCGGTTGTATTCCGTACTGCAATGACACGCTATCACCTCCTTATCCCGTACTGGCGGCGTGTTACGCAGTAGTAAACTCTTTCATGCCTTTGGTTAAATATCCGATAAGCACCTGCTCGTTTATCAGATATTTCTTTCCGGCCTTTAAGTGCGGCAGTTCCCCGGATATGCACATTTCACGGATGCGCCACTTGGACAGACCCGGAACACGCTCGGCGGCTTCGTTAATGGTCAACATTCTGGTCGCGGTTGCTTGGTTCATTTCAATTCCCCCTTGATTATTTTTGGTAGGCTTGGTAATATGAATACAGTTTATCGTGTATAAAGATAAACACGTCATGTATAAGCCGTATTGAGGTAATTTTAACGGCATATAAATGACGTGTCAAGACCTTAGCTGATTTATTTTTTTTACGATTAGGAAAAGAGGATCCAAATGGCTATTTTTGGCGAACGCATAAAACTGTTACGAAAACAAAAAGGATTAACACAGCGGCAGATGGCTGACACCTTTGGAATCACCGAGCGGAATTATCAGCGGTACGAAGTTTCCGACAGCCCCAGTAATGACACACTAATAAAACTGGCGGAGTTTTTTGGTGTGACTACAGATTATTTATTAGGAAGAACGGACTATGATTATAAATTCAATACAGACCATAATACCACAGCCGATAAGCCCGTTAATATTCAAAGTATCTTAGACCTTGATACCGATAAACTGAAAGAAAAACTTGATAACACCGAAGCGGAAAGCCATAGGCTGCAGTTTCTTTTTGAGGAACCATTACAAAGCTATGCGGTATGGCTTCGCAAAGCCGGGATTTCTATTTCAGGCGGCGGTAAAAGCGGAATGATTGTTGTTGAGATAGAAGAAGATGAATATTTTGATATTTCAGAGAATGCGAATGCAATACTGCAAATGAGCAAAGAGCATTTCAAGCTGTTGGCGCGCCAGCTTGGGAAAAAGTGGCCGCAATAGAAGTTAAGCGATTTTTCAACTAAGGTTTTACTATTTTTTGTAAAATATAAATATAAAAGAACGGAGGAACAGTAATGGCAAACATTCAGGCAAGACGAAACAATGACGGCAAGCTGGTATCATACAGCATCCGTGTCCACAAGGGACGTGACCCGGCTACAGGCAAACAGTTAAAGCCCTACATTATGACATGGAAAGTGCCGCCGAACTGGAGCGAAAAGACAGCAGAGAAAGAAGCCTATAAGCAAGCGGCGATTTTTGAGAAACAATGTCATGAGGGTTTAGCTTTGGATAATCGTCAAACTTTTGCGGAATACGCTGAATATGTTATCGGCGTAAAGGACAGAGCCGGAACGAAATACAAGCAAAGAGGAACATATAAGGCCGCAATGGAAAGAATATCTCCGGAAATAGGGCATATGAAGATTGCGGATATACGCCCTCAGCATTTAAACCAGTTATATGATAAGCTGCTGCAGCCGGGACAACGGCGAGGTACGGACATGGCTTCTCCCAAAGTGGATTTGAAAGCTATTCTTTCTGAAAAAGGTATCACTGTTCATGGCTTACATAAGCTATGCGGCGTAAGCTATTCCAGAGTTTCGCGTATTTGCAGCGGAGAACCAATCCGGCAAAGCGGAATAGAAAAGATTGCGGAAGTGTTAGGTATGCCGACCGCTTCATTGTTTAATTGTTATTGTGATGAAACGCCGCTGAAAGGGCGTACCGTTCTTGAATATCACCTGTTTATATCAACTATTCTGGAACAGGCTGTTAAAGAAATGTTAATACCCTACAATCCTGCAAGCAGAGCAACACCGCCGAAAAGCGAAACGCCGAAGCCTAATTACTTCCAGCCGGAGGACGTTGACCGCATTCTTGAAGCATTGGGAGATGAGCCTATCAGAATAAAAATGTTGGTTCATTTGTTTCTGATAACCGGCTGCCGCCGCGGCGAGATTGACGGGTTACTTTGGAGTAGCGTTGATTGGGAAAATAAACAGATTCATGTTGACCGGGCAATTCTTTATAGTACGGGAGCCGGAATTTATGAGGATACGCCTAAAACAAAGACCTCAGTACGCTGGCTTAAACTTCCTGATGAAACAATGGCTCTGCTTGACGAGTACCGCCAGTGGCAGAACTGGTATAAGGAAACATGGGGCGATAAGTGGATTGAGAGCGGACACATATTCACAAAAGAAAAGGGCGGGCCGCTTCATCCCACAACAATAAACGCTATACTCACCGATTTTGACAAAAGGCATGACCTTCCACACATAAATCCCCATGCCTTTAGGCATACCCAAGCCAGTATCTTATTTTTTAACCGTGTTGACGCTGTAAGTATCAGTAGGCGGTTGGGTCACGCTCATGTGAGTACAACAAGCGATATTTACAGCCATATCATAAAACAGTCGGAGGAACGTGTTAATGACTGCATAGCTGATGTGGTGCTTCGTTCCCCGAAAAACAAGGCCGCTGACAAGAAAAAAGCCAGCGGAGATAGTTCAACTTTAGTTCAACTCAATGGTTGAAATTCAACAAAATCGCCTTGAAATTAACTAAGGCGCATTTCTAAGAAACCGCTAATATCAAGGGTTATCGGCTATTGCCAGAAGTTACAAAACTATTGTTATACAATTCCAGACGCTGTTATCGATAAAAATACATTCATCAGCCGGTATTCCTAAACATTTTAACGCGATTTTAAATATCTTCTTTTCCGGCTTACGGCAATGAACGTCCGCGCTGATTATTTTTTCGGTAAAATATTTATTGAGCCTGTAATGCTCCGTGATATATTTGCTCCAATCCGAAACATCGTTTGAGAGCAGGGCAAATTTATATTTATTTTTCATGCTTTCCGCAAACGCGTAAAAGCCCTCGTCTATTGTCAAATAATTTTCTATATAGTCACGCATATGAAACTGTGGGTCTTCAAAACCCAGCCGTGTTAAAAATTCATCCGACGTGATTTCTCCGTTCCCCGCTTTTGTAAAAAGATTGTCTTCCGTAAATAATTTTTTCAACCGGCTGTGTTCGGATATTGGGAAATGACTGCGCGTATACGGGATGAAATTGCCCTTGCTTTCTTTTATGATAACCCCATACATATCAAAAACGATTGTTTTCATAACGCTTCGTTGCTTGCGTACATCGTGTGCCCTTTCCCCACATCCTCCGCCGACAGAGGTTTTTTGCTCAGCGCGAGGCGAAGCAGCGTTTTTGCCGTGTCGGTCGCGTCCGGGCATTGCAAAAGCTCGTCACAGTCCATAAAAAGCGCTTCGCTGTTTTCCGCGCCGTCTGATTTGGGTTCGCCCGACACATACTCGGCGAGGAAAACCATATACCAATTTTTAGCCGAGCAGCGTATGCACAGCATACCGAGAGGATTGACGGATACACCCGTTTCTTCTAAAACCTCCCGCTTAACCGCGTCGGAGGGCACTTCTCCCTGTTCAATCATTCCGCCGGGGTTTAGCAATTTCCCCGCAGCCGAACCGTATGTATGCCTGACCAACAATACTTCATTGCCCCTTAACACAATCGCGCCTACACTGGCAAAATGATTGTCGCTCATACAAACCTCGCCCTTTCTTCAAAGGTTTTCTTTGTAACGCGCTTTACGGGTTTGGCGGCATAACCAACCGGCAAGACGCAAACCAAGTCAAGCTCGGCGGGCACACCCAATACATCCGCGATTTGCCGCCCGATATTGTCTTTACCGGTGACATAACCTTCAATCCAGCAACTTTCGCAGCCCGACGCCGTGATTGCCAGCAGCATGTTTTGAATGGCGGCAGAATAATCCTGCACGGCGAAGCATTTATCCCCGTAGGCGATGACACGCCGGGTCAGCACACAAATAAACGCCGGGGCGGTTTCCACCGCGCGCATATGGGACGCAAGCAGGTTCTTGATTTTTGAAAGCGCTTCCGCGCTATCCACAAGGCTTGTGGTCTGCTTGTTGCAGCCGGACGGAGCGGCAAGCCCCGCCTCAGCTATCCGCATCAATACCTCACGCGGCACGGGTTTACTTATGTAGTCTTCACGGTAGCTTGCGCGGTTAGAAACCGCGTCAAAAAGATTCATGGCGGATTCCTTTCTCATAATAATTTATTTTAAAAAACTACGGGCGAGCATTTCCATGTATACATTGTCAACATACTTGCCATTTTTAAAAAACCACTCGCTCCGCCGTCCAACTTCACGAAATCCTATTTTTTTATAACAGGCTATAGCGGCATCATTATCCGCGTGAACCGAAAGCATTATATTGTTAAGGTTTAGCGTGTTATATCCATAATTTAAAAGCAAACGGATGGCTTCCGCACCGTAACCTTTACTTCGATTTTCTTTTTCACCGATAAAAATACCAAAAAAAGCGTTACGATTAAGGTGATTAATATTTTGTAAGCTAATAGCGCCTATTAAAATATCTTTTTCAAGAAGTACAATTCCATAACGTTGTATATCCTTAGGCGGCTCAAACAACCATTGCAAATCATTGCTTGACGCAACGACATTCATTCTCTGTCCGAAATATAAGCCAACAGTTTCATCATTCATCCATTCTATCCCGTCGTTTTCGATACCCCAACTCATATACAGCATAATAAAGTCCAAACCGTCTACGCTGATTAAATCATAATGCCCGCGGTTGTTCAGATATGTGCCGCCGTAATAACCGTTG
>QMCD01003040.1_pt1 | contig 11441 bp, 11 predicted proteins | sample 1821841 | NCBI WGS metagenome assembly QMCD01 (sample SAMN01991225, study PRJNA193472) | Termite gut metagenome, whole genome shotgun sequencing project. | isolation source: worker | host: Macrotermes natalensis | reverse complement strand
CGACTTCGACCTTAGCCAACACGAGAAGCATTCGGGCAAAAAGATGCGCTACTTTGATACCGAGAGCGGCGAGAGCTACATACCTTATGTTATAGAGACCTCCATCGGCCTCGACCGCATGGTATTGCAAGTGTTGTCGGCGGCATACAAGGAAGAGGCCGTGTCGGATGGCGAGAGGGTCGTCTTGGCAATCCCCGCAGCATTGGCCCCCATAAAGGCTGCCGTATTGCCGTTGGTCAAGAAGGACGGGCTGCCGGAGATGGCGCAGAACATAATGTTGAAGCTGAAGTATGACTATGCTGTTCAATACGACGAGAAAGACAGCATCGGCAAACGTTACCGCCGTCAGGATGCTATCGGAACACCGCTATGCATCACCGTCGACCACCAAACGGTCGAGGACGGCACCGTAACGGTACGCCACCGCGACTCGATGGAGCAGAAACGTGTACACATAAATGAACTGCAAGCTCTGGTGGGCGCTGAGACCACGCTGAAACCGCTTCTGGAGGAAGTCGAACGTGAACCGGAGTGTTAGGTGAGGAGCATGCCCACACAGGGCGATTAATTTTGCAGGCATTGCGCATAATATTCCACCTGAGGATTATCTAACTACAGGATAAGGCAGATATTTTGAAGTTGCATGCCGCGAGTAGGGTGGTTTTTATCGATATTTCGATATAAGGCACTCTTTTGAAAATGCTCTCATTTTAACGACGCGTACATTTTCCAAGATTTATACGTTATATGGTTAGTTATCAACTAACTTAACTCGATTTTTATGAAAAAGATTTTTGTTGCGGCAGTAATGGTTACGTTTGTAACCGCGTTTACAGGATGTATCAGCATCTATACGAACGGCAATGGTATCAAAGGCAAGAGTGTCAAGGCTAACGGGAATGTGGTCACATATAAGTTCGACAACATTACCGAATTTTCGAAGATCTCCGCCGAGCATAATCGATGTAGATTATCGCCAAAGCACCGACGGCACGACATCTGTCAGCGTCGTTTGCTCTGAAAACCTTCGTGACTTACTGTCCGTGTCCTTACAAAACGGCACTCTTCATGTAGGTACCGTAGGTAATTGTGCGATTATAAACAACTATGCGCTTAAAGTCTACGCGAGTAGCCCGTCGCTCGACGAAGTCAAGACTTCGAGTACGGCCGACGTGTCTGTCGAAGGCAGGCTCACGGCCGACAAACTGAAACTCATGGTTACGAGTACGGGCGATATAGAGGTCGATGAGTTGGTATGCAATGTTTTAGAGGTTTCGACCGGCAGCACGGGTGATATAGAGATAAGCCGCGGTACAGCAGACAGAGCGATCTATACCGTCAAGAGTACAGGCGACATCGACGCTAAGGGCATGAAAGCGCGCGTGGTGGAAGCAGGGTCTTCGAGTACAGGGAACATCGAATGCTATGCTTCGGAGAGCATCAAAGCCATGGCTTCGAGTACGGGCGATATTTATTATTACGGCCATCCTGTATCGGTAGAGAAGAGGGAAAGCAGTATCGGCGATATTGAAGCGAGATGACCTGCGACGCACTTTTCCCCGGATCGTTCGATCCCTTCACTATGGGGCATAAATCGATAGTCGAGCAGGGTTTGCGCCTGTTCGATCGGATTATCGTCGGAGTGGGTGCGAATAACGACAAACGCGGTCTTCTTACTGTAGAGAACCGTGTCAGGCTGATAAGTGACATTTTTCATGACAATCCACGTGTGGTCGCTATGCCCTATGAAGGGCTGACCGGTGATTTTTGCCGTACATTGGGAGTAGGATTCCTGCTGCGCGGCATGCGCAACACGGTGGATTACGAATACGAGCGAGGCATAATGCTCGTAAATCAACGCCTGTACCCCGAGATCACGACGGTACTTTTATTCACGCCGCCCGAATATGTAGCCATATCGTCGAGCGTGATACGCGAATTAGTGAGTTTCGGGCACGACCCGCGGGAGATGATGCCCGAAAATATAGACATTAAAAACTACTTGTAAATGGAATTCAGTGCGGAGATGATAGCCGGTTTTTTAGGCGGCGAGGTGGCGGGCGACCCAAACGCTAAAGTGAATACGATAGTGCGCATCGAAGATGGCGCCGCTGGGGGATTGGCGTTCCTGTCGAACCCTAAATACGAACCCTGGCTGTACACCACCGAGGCGACGGTCGTAATCGTTAACCGTTCGTTGGAGCCACGCGAGGCCGTTCGGGCCACGATGGTGCGCGTAGACGACGCTCCGGTGCCGGAAACCGCCTCCGTGGAGGTATACCCCAAGCGGGCGGGCACCAGCCCGAAAGCCGCCATACACGAAACGGCATCGCTCGGCGAGGGTTGCTATGTGGGTGAATTCGCTGTGGTGGCCGAAGGTGTGCGTATCGGAGCAGGGTGCCGGATATACCCGCAGGTGTACGTAGGCATGAATGTTAAATGTTACACTACATTCAGGCGTTAAGATATATGAAGATTGCGTGGTAGGCGACAATGTTACCATCCATGCAGGATCGGTGATAGGCGCCGACGGCTTCGGCTGGGCACCACAGGCAGACGGAACTTACCACCGCATACCGCAGATCGGCAACGTGGTTATAAAGGATAACGTCGACATAGGTGCCAATACGTGTATAGACCGCGCGACGATGGGTTCGACAGTGATAGAACGCGGAGTCAAACTGGACAACCTGATACAGTTGGGACACAACGTTGCGATAGGAGAGAATACCGTTATCGCGGCACAAACAGGCGTCGCAGGGTCGTCTAAAATAGGTGCGGGGTGTATGTTCGCAGGCCAGGTCGGCATAGCGGGCCACCTGGAGATCGGCGACGGAGTGAAATTAGGCTCCAAAAGCGGAGTGTCGAACAATATTGCCGCCGGCGAGACATTTATGGGCTATCCGGCTGTGCCGCTGGGCAAATTCCAGCGCACCAACGCCGTGATCCGCAACCTGCTCACACTCTCTGCCGACATACATGAACTGAAGAAAAAACTACAATAATGATGACAATGAAAAGATTACTATTATTCCTGTGCGTGACTTTGACGTCAATAGCGTGCAGCAAAGACGACAACAACAAAGAACAGTTCCGACTCTCGGAAACCGAATTCGACGTAAAGTCTTCCGGTGAAACCATCCGTGTAGATATTACGACAAATACTACTTTCGATATCGAGATGCCCGATGTGGATTGGATCAGTCTCTCCACCGAAAGCACATCGACATCCAAGACTAAGTATTTCGATATTGAGGCCAACGACACTTATGAAGATCGTCATGCGGATATCGTTTTTGTCACCTCGGGAAAGGATAGGAAACCTGTAAGGATTTCGCAGGATAAAAAACTCGTTGTACTTACGGATGCCGAATCGGAATACCGTTTAGGTAAAGAGGGTGGTCTCGTAGAGTTCAGAGTGGATTACAATATGGACTATACCGTTGATATCACTCCGGAATCTGCAAAAACGTGGATCACTCAGAATACTGCCAACACCCGCGCTCTGGATCATAATAATCTGAGTTTCACTGTCGATGGAAACGACACTACCGACGAGCGCGATGCAAAGATCGTCATCACTTCCGAAGACGAAAACTACGAACCGATAGAAATTCCTGTTTTTCAGGAAGCGACAATCATATTCGATGTTGTCTATCATGTAACGAATATCTTCAATGCCGCTGGCGGGACGTTTAATTTCGATGTGATGCACAATCTGGATTTCGACGTTACCATCTCCGATTCGGCGCGGGAATGGATACATAACGTATCGCAAACCTCATCGGATCCCGACAAGACCCCGATGAATTTTACCATCGACGAAAATCAGGGTGGAGAAGAACGTTCAGGCTCTATCACCCTATCGACGAACAAGACCGACGATATTGTTATCTCCATAACACAGAGAGGGTATACATCGTCGGACTATTCGCAAGACGGCGAAGTTACGATACTGCAAGAAGCCACGGAAGGAAACGGCATCGACCTTATATTTATGGGAGACGGGTATACCGACAAGCTTATTGCCGACGGTACATATATGAACACCATGGAAAAGGCCGTGGATAACTTCTTCTCCATAGAGCCTCATAAATCGTTCAAACGTCTGTACAACATCTATATAGTAACAACTGTTTCGGAAAGAATCGTCTTCGGCCAAGGCAACTCGAACAGCAGCAAAACGGCGCTCGGAGGCTGGTTCGGAAGCGGCACCTCAATCGGCGCAAGAGATCAGGCATGTATAGACTATTCACTGAATGCTATTTCGGCCGACCGCATGGATAATGCATTGGTTATAGCAGTACTGAATAAATCTGGACAACGCTCCGGTACATGTTACATGTACAATCCTGCCAATCAGTCGAATATCAGCGACAACGGGGTCGGATTCGCGATAGCATATCAATCGCTTAGCTTCAGCGACTATGACTTCAAAGGGCTTATACACCACGAATGCGGCCACGGTTTCGCAAAGCTACAGGACGAGTATGTGTATACTCAGTATATCGGGCAGACGGTATCTGCCGGCGACCGCAATTACTGGGAGCGTCAGCAACAGGATACAGGATGGTGGAAAAATGTCTCCTTTACGAATGACCGCAACCAGGTAAGTTGGGCAAAGTTTCTCGATGACCCTCGTTATTCTACGGAGAATTTGGGTGTCTACGAAGGTGCAAGGTATGGAAGAGGCATGTATCGCTCTGCCATCGATGGCATTATGAGATCTAACTTCGGTAGATTTAATCCCCCGTCGCGCGAAGCCATCTATTACCGTATTCACAAATTGGCGTATGTGCCATCATGGACGTATGACCACGAGACATTTGTAGCTTATGACTCCTCTGTAAACTTCGGCATACAGTCGTCAGCATCAAGCACGGGAGAAGATATGGGTATAGCAACGTATGATTTCGCCCCCCCCACCCCGCCTGTCGTCTATCCTTATTCGTGGCGCGAGGCGTTAAATAAATAGAAATTAATTATTATCTTTGCACGTCCAAAATAATGGATTTTGGACGTGCAAAGTCTCCACTTCGATAAAACACCTATTTAGTGGCGGCTGGCAGATAATAGTTTAGAGCCTTTAGCTCAGTCGGTTCAGAGCATTACCTTGACAGGGTAGGGGTCGCAGGTTCGAATCCTGCAAGGCTCACTTAAGTGCAACAAAAGAGTTAGCACATATTAAAATTATGTATATCAATTTTTTATACATTTATTGCACATATTTTTGGTTTTACATATCTTTTCGTATCTTTGTGTGCTAATCATAGCACGATAGCACGAATTTTGTATAGTACATAAGAAAAAAGATCATGGACAAATTGATCAGTAATCGCGAAGAGGCCTATAGTTATATCTTAAGCACCGATAATGGGTTCATCGATGAAATCGAAATAACTCAGGATTTATTTAATGATTTTTGTCTTGTAGGATATATAAAGCAAGGCATGGACGGGGATTGGAGAGAGCGTTGGCAAGTTACCGATTTCGGCAAATCACAACTACAGTCATATATTAATTTCTTTGACCAAGAGCAAGAATTGTCAGATCTTTTATCTCGTCTTGGTATAGCTACAGCATAGTTTTCTAATGAGTCTTCAATATTGTACCTTTTGGTATCCTACAATATACCATCAGGACTTGTTGTGTTTGTATCAACACGGCAAGGTGTTCAGCGGTTTTATTTCAGACAAAGGTAAAGCTAAGTATCATATTTCCATTTTACTGGACGATAAGGAGAATTTACATATAACCTCCTCTATTAGTAACAAGGTTAAATTTGATGTTGTCTTAACCAAGACAAACATTCGAAGAAATGGGTTTGTCCAATATTCGTTTGATCTATCTGATGTGCCTACAGGATATGAAGCGGACTTTAAAAAAGTTTTATGCAAGGATGCTTATCATATTTCAAAGCAATTTTATCATAATCACGAGACCAACCATGGTGAAGAAGGTAGAGACAGTGCATTAAGAGCCATTATTACAAATACGCCTGAGCCTGTTGACACTTATGACAATCGCTTCCTAATCGGGTTTCTGACAGATTATACTACTGTTTTCCAAGTTTACGCCAGAGAAATTTCGAGTTTGAATGTGAAAGTCCAAAGCCGTGAAGACATGGTATCACGATTAGAAAAATTCATCCGTAATAATCCTTCTCATGGGGATATAAAAAGCATAAAAACAGCAATACAAAACCACAATAAAGCAATTACAACACTATGCCTTGATATTAATAAAATGTGTGAAAACGCGTTGATTGAATATACATACTGTAAAACTTTATGGAGTTCGAAATATAATCTGTCATTTCATCATAACACAATACCTCATGGGACTGTTCGCAACAATCTTCGCAGGCAGGCTTTGAATATTCGAAATTCCATAAGGTACATTGAAAATATCAAGTACAAGAATCAGAATAGATTTAATCTTCTGTCCATAATGTTACTGGACGAATTAAATTCCACGACAGAACGAATTGACGAAGTTCTTAGTCAAAATAGACAAACCGGAAAAACAAATTCTATTATCACTTGGTTCAGTGTATTCTTAGCAATAATATTCGGAATCAAAAGCGTTATTGATAGCGACAGTTCAACACATATTGTATGGTTTATAACGCTTGTTGCAGGCGCTATCGTTTTTGCCTATTTGATAGCAAAAAGCCGCCAAAGAAAAATATAACGGATCTTCTATTGATTACCGACATAAAAGGCTAACCTTAAGGTTAGCCTTTTATGTCGGTAATCAATTATGCTGGAAATCACTCTTAGGAATTACGAGTCTCGGCGCCGATATTCTCCACTACCCAACCGTCTACCGAAACCTGAATCTCCATATTGGCTTTATGTCGGATTTCGATATCGAATCGGCTCGCTCTATCCAAAGCCGCCTGAGTGGAATATGCGGGATTGGAACGCAATACCGATACCAAGTCCAGAGGCACGATCAACGGTACACCTTCACGCTCGACATGCAACAACACCGGATTCTCGGCATGGAATTCTACGTCGAAACGTTGCAAATGAAGATTTGCACAAATATCGCCGCCATCCGTTTTGTACTCCGTCGCATTGTAGCGGTGCTCCGGTGTATCGGGATGTATCATTCCATCGTATGCATATAAACCTTTCCTGCCTGTAACGTAAATATCAGGGGGCGCATCGGCACGCCCCCTCCCCCATTTAGTCAACCGCACACGTACCAAGTTAGTATGGCGCATAAACTCTAAAGGAATAGCAGCCCGAGTGTCCGACACTTCTACATTTCTTGCGATTGCATAAAACAGCTCGTCAAAGTTCACAGGAGAGGTCAAGTGCAAAAGGAAATCATCCTGCGACACCCCTGCAATACGATAGCCGCCCGACTCCAAGTCTCTACCCGACGTACCCCATGCAACGAAAGTGAAAATACCCGTCGGCAGGTCTACATCCATATAACCACGCGCTATATCCCTGCGCGTGGTTCGGAATTCACCCGACAGCGCTCCGCTTGCATCGAATGCCCATATCGCGATGCTGCCGAAATCCTGTGGCAGGCGATCGGCGTTCTCCATATTGAATGTATAGCTTAACAAAAAGTGAACATTGCCAACAAGACAATGACTACGGTCTTCTTTTATGCAGCTGCAAAAAAATAAAACCGCAAAAATTATCGCTATAAATCTTTTCATATTCTGTATTACACGGCTACCATGCCAATGACTATGGCGTATGATCCACACATGCACAATGAATTACGGGTAACAAAAGCCCGCAATTCTTAAGTTATTTCCGTAACGGATTAGATGTTGTTGAATTCCCCTGCTTTCACTCCTTTGTGCCCTTCCCTGCTTGTTTCTCAGCAGGAATCTCTTATATCTCGGCACCAATACCGTTGATCTTCCACTGATCGACTTTAACGTTCACCATAAGTTCTACATTATCCGGATCAGGGCGCGTATACTTCAGATGGTTGACATTGAACTCGATATAACACCTATATATATTGCCTCGCTCGAATGTAGCTGTCGACATGCCCGTATACCTTTTAACAGACAGGAAAAAAGTCTGGTCGAAAGCTCGTACCGGAGTAATCTGCCCCGAGAGTGTGATCTTTGTGTCGGAACCACCATTGATAATTATCTTCCGAATCTTCACAACCAACAGTGGAAGACCACCAGAGGCGACATTATAAGCCCAGACTCTGTCTCGATATTGACCTGGTCTTACATCGGCGGTTCTATAAAAACTATCATATAATGATGACACAATAGTTTCGTCACCCATACCATAGCTCAAGATTTCTCCATAATCCGGCGCCGGCCCCATTTGATAAAGACCTACGCCCGTACCATCCCAACGGAACGAAGTGAAAAACTGATCGACATATACTCCGGCCACCTCGAATGATGTTATATACGAATTATAATTCGGTGAATTGTAGTCATCGATGGCTACACTGGTAACCCTGGTAAGTTCGAGACGAGAGATCAACGGAGCAAGATTCACTCTTACCAATGCTTCGCCATTCCCATCGGCATCCGAAACCGCAACTGGAAGTGCCGAACGGTTCGCTAAAGCTACCATATTATAATCTATCTGTGTCGATATATTAGATTCGGCAAATTTTATCTCATTCAAACTCGACAGCGACTCAAAAACCCTATTCTCGCTATTCGGGATGTTAGCCACTATATAGACCGTCGAGTTAACCGCAACCTCGCCAATAAATTGTCCTGCAGAAGATTGTGCTTCTTCAACGATCAATTCATACGGAGTGGCAACGCCCGACGAATTGATAACATAAATAAATCCGTTCTCGATACCCGCGGTTTGGTTGCTGCTGGCCAACCTCTCAATAGAACGAGTTATAGCATCGCCGTCCAATTTCACCGAAAGGCGAGTGGTTCTTGTGTTCTGCACACCATCGTCTTTCGAGCAACCTGAGAGCGCCAATAATACCGTTATGGCAGCTGATAAAATGGAGAAATTATTCATTAGTTAGTAGTTTGTTTAGAGATGTTTAGAGATATCTCGACTTCGCTTACATTTAGCTCAATATTACAGCGATATATATCCAATGCTATTATAATGTGTAATAGTTAATAACGTATCATATTTCGACACCGATACCGTTGATCTTCCACTGATCGACCTTAACGTTTACCATAAGCTCTACGTTGTCCGGATCAGGACGTGTATATTTCAGATGGTCGACATTGAATTCTATAGAACCAACTCTATACACATTGCCTCGCTCGAATGTAGGCGTAGACATACCCGTGTACCTCTTAACGAACAGGAAGAAAGTCTGGTCGAAAGCTCGCACCGGGGTGTCCTGCCCTGCGAGTGTTATCATGCTGTCAGTATTATTATTGATCACTACCTTACGAAGCTTTACAACCAGCAGCGGAAGGCCGCCGGAGGCAACATTATACGCCCAACCATAGCTTAGTTTTCTATGCACGGTTGTGGAATTTCTATAAAAACTATCATAGTATGACGGAACAACTTCTTCATCACCCATACCGTGACTCAAAATCTCTCCGTAATCGGGCGCCGGCCCCATTTGATAGAGGTTAACACCCGTACCATCCCAGCGAAACGAAGTGAAAAACCCGTCTACATAAACCCCTGCAACCTCGAAAGAAGTGATAATCGCATCATAATTCGGCGAACTGTAGTCATCGACGGGAACGCCGATAACATCACAAAGTTCGAGGCGAGAGATCAATGGCGTTAGGTTCACTTTTACCAAGGCCTCGCCGTCGCCATCGGCATCAGAGATTGCAACGGCAGTTGACGAACGGTTCGCCAAAGCGACCTTTTTATAATCTATCTGTGTCGATATACCCGATTCGGCAGCCTTGATCTCATTCAAGCTCGACAACGACTCAAAAATTCGACTCTCACCATTGGGAATGTTAGCCACTATATAGACAGTAGAGTTAACCGCAACCTCGCCTATATACTGCCCTGCAGAAGATTGCGCCTCGGAAACTATCAATTCATACGGAGTAGCAACTCCCGACGAATTGATAACATATATGAATCCGTTCTCGATAATAGTAGTCGGATTACTAGGCACCATCATCTCAATAGAGCGAGTTACGGCACCACCATCCAATTTCACCGAAAGGCGAGTGGTTCTTGTGTTCTGCACACCGTCATCCTTCGAACAACCTGCAAGTGTTAATAATGCCGTTACGGCAACTGATAGCATGGAAAAAATCTTCATAGTCAGTTTGTTTATCGGTTAATAGTTTTTATCGATTCTCTATACGTCGGAGATTGTCTTAATCAAGTCGACGGCGTTAAAAAAAGCGCCAAAACAGCGCTGAAAAGATAGACAAAAACAAGTCGTACCACACACTCTTAATACCCTCTCCGAAAAACGATAAGGCATTGAGCACAAACATAACTATTTTTTGTATATTTCCGCCTTTTTGTTTTATATATTATTGAACTTGTAACAAATTAAACTGCATAAATTTCCATATCGATATTATTTCCCATGTATTTTCAAAGAAAACTATAAAATTTAGAAAATTAGGCGAATCATGCCAAAAGTGGCAATATTGGGATTAGATAACAGTTTGATTATTTTGTAGTTATAGGGATAAAAACAGAGATTAGTAGAAACCTATTTCCACTAATCTCTGTTTGTTTTATGTCAAAAGCGAGCTATTTACGCAGTGCTCATTATGGCATTCTAAACACCTTTCGCAGCGGTTATTCTTGCTATTATTATACTTTGATACGGGAAAGCACCTCTTTGGGCATCATTACCTAAGATCGTCAAGAAAATTGCGCCAAAGCAATGGCTACGGCAGCTTCGGCAACTACCGGAACTCGCAAAGCAATGCACGTATCGTGTCGGCCGTCGATAACCAACGGTGCAATGTGTCCTGCCGATATATCTAAAGTCTGTTGTTCGTACGAGATGCTCGCCGCAGGCTTGACCGCAATACGCACCACCAACGGATTCCCGTTAGTCAGTCCGCCGACGACACCTCCCGCATTATTGGTCTTAGTTTCGCCGGATTCATTGATAATCATATCGTTATGTTCCGAGCCTGACATACGAGCCGCCGAGAAACCCGCCCCGAACTCCACACCTCTCACACCCGGGATCGCGAACAAGATATGCGCAACAAGACTCTCCACCGAATCGAAGAACGGTTCGCCCAAACCAACCGGAAGTCCCGTGGCAACACACTCCACAATACCTCCTACCGAATCTCCCGTTGCCTTTGCCGCTACTATATCACCTGTTTCAATAACACGGGCGCTGATCTTAACTCCTTCGTCCAACATCTTTTTCATGGCCAACTGCTCGCGCGCCTGATAGCGGACGGTGTCGGTATCGTCGGTGGCAAAGTCGTACCGGGCTTTATAGTCAGCCATCTGCACGTCAATTTCGGCCTCGGTCACGGCGTTCATGGCCTCCGC
>QMCD01004548.1_pt1 | contig 11443 bp, 8 predicted proteins | sample 1821841 | NCBI WGS metagenome assembly QMCD01 (sample SAMN01991225, study PRJNA193472) | Termite gut metagenome, whole genome shotgun sequencing project. | isolation source: worker | host: Macrotermes natalensis | reverse complement strand
CCAACACGACGCACTGGCTGCCGAACCTTCGGGCGAGATCGCCTATGAGGGCCGGACGGCGGACGGCGGCGCTGTTGACCGAAACCTTGTCGGCGCCGCACTCCAGAAGCATCGACACATCCTCCACGCTGCCGATCCCTCCGCCCACGGTGAAGGGTATGTCGAGACGGCGGGCGACCCGCTCGACCCATTCGGGACGTGTTTTGCGCTTTTCGTTGGTGGCGGCTATGTCGAGGAACACCAACTCGTCGGCTCCCTGGGCGGCATATCGCGCCGCAAGGGAGGCAGCGTCGCCCACCGCGCGGATATTCCCGAAATTGACCCCCTTGACCGTTACTCCGTTCATCACGTCCAGGCAGGGTATAATGCGTTTTGTAAATCCCATCGCTTTAGGGGTTAAAGATGAAATTTTCGAGGATTCGCCGCCCGACCGCGCCCGACTTCTCCGGGTGAAATTGCACGGCGTAAAAATTATCCCTCTGAATGGCCGCGCTGTACGGGCCCGTATAGTCGGCAGTCGCGATGGTTTCGCGGCAATGCTCCACATAGTATCCGTGGACGAAATAGACGTATGAACCCTCGCCGACCCCTGCCAGCAGCGGCGAGTGCAGGTCGTAGATGTCGTTCCAACCCGTTTGCGGCACCTTGAGCGTGTCGGAGACGAACCGCCTCACCCGCGCCGGAAAGATATCGAGGCAATTCGTGTCGCCCTCCTCCGAGGAGGCGCACATCAGTTGCATACCGAGGCAGATCCCGAGAACAGGCTGCGTGAGCGACCTCAAAAGCGCATCCAACCCCCGCTCCCGCAGATAAGCCATTGCCGACGAAGCCTCGCCCACACCCGGGAAAAGCACCCTGTCGGCGGCGGCGATCTCGCGCCGGTCGTCCGTCACGGTGGCCTGCACTCCGATCCTCTCGAGTGCAAACAGCACCGAGCGGACATTTCCGGCGTTATACTTCACTATGACCGTTCGAGGGGTTTTCATTGCAGTTGGCTTTATATTTTTATATCCGATATCCGGGTTGCGGCCATCATCACCTTGGACTGGTTGGCAAGTGCCGAGAGGCGCACGAAACCCTCTCCGCAAGGCCCGAAACGCTCGCCCGGCGAGGAGAGTATGTTGCACTCTTCGAGCAGTTTATCGAACAGTCTCCACGACGAGCCGTAGGGCGATTCTACCCACAGATAGGGGGAGTTGACGCCGCCCCAGTAACGCAGTCCCGCCTCCGAGAGCGCTCTCCGCAGGATGGCCGCATTGTTCATATAATATTTTATGTTCTCCCTTATCCACGCAAGCCCCTCGACGCTGAAGAGCACCTCCGCACCGCGCTGGATGACATACGACGGCGCATAGTACTTTATCGCGAGACGCTTGCGCCACAGCGCGTTGAGATTGGCGCTTTTGCCGGCGCTGAACGAATAGCCGGTGATCTCTTTCGGAATGATCGTGTAGCCGCAGTGCAGCCCTGTAAAACCTGCGTTCTTCGAGAAGCTGCGAAACTCGATCGCCACCTTCTTGGCCCCCTTGATTTCGTAAATAGTTTGCGGTATCGCAGGGTCGGTCACGAACGATTTATAGGTGGCGTCGAACAGGATCAGCACCTCGTTTTCGATAGCATACTGCACCCACTGCTCCATCACCTCGCGCGGCATCACACATCCGGTCGGGTTGTTGGGATAACTCAGGTAGATAACATCGGGCCGCAGCTTCGGGAATTCGGGCATGAAGTCGTTCTCCTTGCGGCAGTCGAGATATATCAGGTGGCTCCATCGGCGGTTCTCGTCGATCTCTCCGGCGCGGTTGCCGATCACGTTGGCGGCGATGTAGTCCTGCGACACGGGATCGATCACCGCGATGCGGTTGTCGCGGTGGAGAATATCGCCGAATCCCACCAGGTCCTCCTTCGTGCCGTGGTTGATAAACACCTCGTCGGGGTCGATGCGCACCTTGTAGGTCTGGAAATTGTATTTGACGATGGCGTCGATCAAAAAAGGGTAGCCCTCCATCGGTCCGCGTCCCTTGAAGGTAGCTTCACCCGTCATTTCGGCTATCGCACGTGTCATGGCGCCGGTTACGCCGGGAGAAAGGGGAAGGCTCACATCGCCGCTGTCGAGCTCTATCAGGCGCACACCTGCGTGGATAGCCCTGAAACGGCTGACCGTTTTATCTATCCTGTCCTGAATATCGTCGCCCAGGAGTTTCAGGAATTGGGAATTGATCAGCGCCATTAGAGAGTCTGTTTAAAATATCACTCTTGTTGTTTTCGGATGTAAAGGTACAAAATAGATGGACAATACAGCGCAAATACCGGACTTCTCATTTTGTCTCACGCGTAAAAACATGTATTTCCCTAAAAATACTCTATCTTTGCATTAATTTATCGCAATAGATTGCAATTTGATTGATAATTTATATTTGATGGCTGTATGGACGGACACACATTGGATGAGTTGGATATAAAAATCCTGAACCTGATCTCGAACGACGCCCGTATTTCGTTCCTCGAGGTCTCGCGCATCGCGGGCGTCTCCGGCGCGGCGGTTCACCAGAGGGTGCAGAAGATGATCGCAGGTGGCGTAATCACCGGCTCCGGGCTTAAACTTGATATGGAGAAGATAGGTTATCGGGTGTGCGCCTGGCTTAGTCTCGGCTTCGACGGAACGAGAAGTTTCGGAGCCATAGCCGAAGATTTGAGCATAATACCCCAGATCGTCGAGTGTCATGCCACGATGGGGGGCGATTACGATTACATGGTTAAGATATACGCGCGCAGCAACGCACATCTGCTCGACATAATACGGCGCCGGATCAAACCGTTGGGCGCAGTGAAAGTCGGTGTTGCCATCTCGTGCGGGGAATTGTTCCGTCGGCAGATGATGTTTCATGCTAATATCGCCGTCAGGAAATAAAATCGTTACTAAAACGGGGGTAATTAGATAAAATACACACAGTGTTCCGTTGCTGTTTATTTTCCACCTCCGTTCTTCCTTTTTTTACGGGCGGAAAAGAGTTATCTTTGTGCCATACAGTATAAAAAACAGCGAAACCGAAATGAATATAATGGAACAAGAGGTAAAGAACTATGTGGACGGGTTCATGTCGACGCTCATCGCGCGCAATCCCGACGAAAAAGAGTTTCACCAGGCAGTGCGAGAGGTGGTCGAAAGTCTGGCCCCCTACATTATCGAAAATCCGCAGCTGCGTAAAATGAAGATACTCGAGCGGATTGCCGAACCCGAAAGGGTGGTGATGTTCCGCGTGCCGTGGCTCAACGACCGCGGTGAGGTGGAGATCAACCGCGGCTACCGTGTGCAGATGAATAGCGCGATAGGACCGTACAAGGGCGGGATCCGTTTCCACCCGAGCGTCAACCTGAGCGTGTTGAAGTTTCTTGCATTCGAACAGACGTTTAAGAACAGCCTCACCACGCTGCCGATGGGCGGCGGAAAGGGAGGTTCGGACTTCAATCCCAAGAACCGTTCCGACGAGGAGGTGATGAAGTTCTGCCAGAGTTTCATGACAGAACTCGCCCGCCATATAGGCCCCGACACCGACGTCCCCGCGGGCGACATAGGCGTGGGCGGACGCGAGGTGGCTTACATGTATGGCCAGTACAAGCGCCTGCGCAACGAATTTACAGGAACGCTTACCGGCAAGGGGCTCGGTTGGGGCGGCAGTCCGCTCAGGCCCGAAGCGACAGGTTACGGCACATGCTATTTTGCACAGGCGATGCTCGCAACGCACGGCGAGAGTTTCGAGGGTAAGACGGTGGTCGTCTCCGGATCGGGCAACGTGGCGCAGTACGCCGTGCAGAAGACGCTGCAACTCGGCGGGAAGCCCGTAACCCTCTCGGACTCGAACGGATATATCCACGACCCGGACGGCATCGACGAGGAAAAGCTCGCATTCGTGTTGGAACTCAAAAATATCTTCCGCGGGCGAATAAAAGAGTATGTCGAACGCTATCCGAAAGCAAAATATTACGAAGGGCAGAAGCCGTGGGGTGTGAAGTGCGACATCGCGCTGCCGTGCGCCACGCAGAACGAACTCGACGGCAAGGCGGCCGAAGCGCTTGTGAAGAACGGTTGTATCTGCGTTGCCGAAGGTGCCAACATGCCCTCGACGCCCGAAGCGATCGCCGTGTTCCAGAAGAATAAACTGCTCTACGCGCCGGGCAAAGCCTCTAACGCGGGCGGAGTGGCGACCTCCGGGCTCGAAATGACCCAGAACTCGATGCGCCTTAGCTGGACGCCCGAAGAGGTCGACGCGAAACTCCACTCCATCATGACCGATATCCACGACGCCTGCATCAGGTACGGTACCGAGGAGGACGGTTACGTGAACTATGTGAAGGGCGCCAATATCGCCGGCTTCATCAAGGTAGCCAAGGCTATGCTCGCACAGGGACTTGTTTAATTAAAAATTACGAATTACGAATTACGGCTACGCAAAATATTTGTAACTTCGTAATTCGTAATTTATTGCCATGAAGGACAGGATCAGAGCTTCGCTCGAAAGTTTCGATTATGGCCGGTTGATGCAAAAGCGCATCAACCGGATCCTGCTTATATGCAGCTCATACGACGCGTACATTCTCGAAGAGGACGGCCGGCTCGATCTGCGCATAAACCAGGAGTACCGCGACCTTAACCTCACCCACACCCCCTCGTTCATCCGCGTGAGTACGACCGCCGAGGCATTGGAGGTGTTGGCCGTCGAAAAGGACATAGACCTTGTGATGAGCATGTACAACGTGGGCGAGCCCGATGTGTTCACTTTCGCGCGGCAGGTCAAGGATATGCGGCCAGGGTTGCTCGTGGTGCTTTTGACCCACTTCACGCGCAACATTTCGCGGCGGATATGGGGCGAGGATACCTCGGGGCTCGACTATATCTTCTGCTGGCACGGTAATCCCGACCTTATAATCGCGATCGTCAAACTCATAGAAGACCGCATGAACGCCGACCAGGATATACTCGACGTGGGCGTTCGGTGCATATTGCTGGTCGAGGACTCGATACGTTACTATTCGTCCTACCTGCCCGCTATCTACCGCATCGTGATGAAGCAGAGCAACGAATTCGTACGCGAGGCGATGGGCGAGCAGCAACAGATGCTGCGAAAGCGCGCGCGTCCCAAGATCCTGCTCGCCACCAACTATGAGGATGCCGTTGCGCTCTATGAGAAGTACAAGAATAACCTGCTCGGAATCATTTCCGATGTGGGATTCGTGATGCACAAGGGCGACAATCCCGACGACGAGCGGCTCGACGCAGGAATAGAACTGTGCCGTTTTGTGAAGGGCGACAATCCGCTGATGCCTTTTTTGATGCAGTCGTCGCAGGCGTCGGTAAGGGAGACGGCACGCAAACTCGGTGTGGGCTTCCTTGAAAAATACTCCGACACGCTGCTGCAGGAGTTGGGCGAGCACATGACTGCCGAATTCCTGTTTGGCGACTTCATCTTCCGCGATCCCGAGAGCGGCCTCGAAGTGGGGCGTGCGCGCGATCTCAAAGAGATGCAGGAGGGCATTGCGACCATTCCCGATGCTGTGCTGCTGAACCACCTCGATAATAACCACATCGCAAAGTGGCTCTATGCGCGCGGGATATTCGCCCTGGCACACGTGTTCGAACAAACGCCGGCCGAACAGTTTCTCAATCTGCAAAACATGCGGGCTTTTCTGATCGAAAGCATCGGAAACTACCGGATACTCCTCTCGCAGGGGGTGGTAACGCCCTTCTCGGAGGCGACTTACAGCGACAGCGTGTGGATGTCGCGCATAGGCGAGGGGTCGCTCGGCGGAAAGGGTCGCGGTCTGGCATTCATGAACAACATGCTGCTGAAGCATAACTTCTACGACCGCTACCCCGGGGTGAGGATGATGCTGCCGAGGACACTCGTGGTGGCGACAGACTGTTTCGACGAATTCATGGAGATCAACGGGCTGCACTACCTTGCGAGCGAGGAGCTATCGGACGAGGAGATACTCTCGGAGTTCGTGTCGTCGCACCTGCCCGAGAGTTTGCTCTCCAAGTTGCGGGTGTTTATCCGTTATGCAAGCGGGCCGTTGGCCGTGCGCTCGTCCTCGAAGCTCGAAGATTCGCACTACCAGCCCTTCGCAGGGATCTATTCGACCTACATGATACCCCAGGCCGAGAACGAAGACCGCACGCTGCGCCTGTTGGGGAAGGCGATAAAAAGTGTCTACGCATCGGTGTTCCTCGCCTCGGCAAGGCAATATATCACTGCGAGCGGCAACATGCTCTCCGAGGAGAAGATGGCCGTGGTGATACAGGAGGTGTGCGGCAGCGAGGAGGAGGGGCTCTTCTTCCCGACCATATCGGGAGTCGCGCGTTCACTGAATTTCTACCCGCTGGGCAACGAACGGCCCGAAGACGGGATGGCCGAGATCGCCGTGGGGCTGGGAAAACTCGTTGTCGACGGAGGCAGGGTGCTGCGCTTCTCGCCCAAACACCCGCGGCACACCCTGCAACTGTCGGTAACGGAGCTTGCACTGCGCGAAACACAGCGCGAGATGTATGTGCTCGACCTGAGGCCCGAAAAGTTCAAAACCTCGCTCGACGAGGCGGTAAACCTCCAGAAGATAGATATTAACGCCGCCGCGAATTTCCGCAACATTGCCCACGTCGCCTCGACCTGGGACATGAACAACCAGATGATCACCGACAATGTGATGGAAAAGGGGCGGCGGATCATTACTTTTGCGCGGATACTGAAGTACGATTCGTTCCCGTTGGCCGCGATACTCTCCGACCTTTTGGAGATGAGCACACGCGAGATGAGAGGCCCGGTGGAGATCGAATTCGCCGTCAATCTCGATGTACCGTCGGGAAGTGCGAGGGTGTTCAATTTTCTGCAGATACGTCCCATAGTCGACAACGAGAACCGCACCTCGCTCGACTGGTCGAATGTTTCGACCGACGGGGCGCTCCTGTGGGCCCAAAGCGCTGTCGGTGTGGGGGCGGTCGAGGGCGTGTCAGACATCGTGTATGTGAAACCCGAGGCGTTCGACAATATGAAAACCATTGAAATGGCGGGCGAGATCGAGGCTGTCAACAGAAAACTGAAGGAGTCGAAGCGCGGTTATGTGCTGATAGGCCCCGGGCGCTGGGGCTCGAGCGACCCGTTCCTCGGGATTCCGGTCAAATGGGGCGACATATCCGAAGCGGCCGTTATAGTGGAGGCGGGGCAGGCGAACTTCCGCGTCGATCCTTCGCAGGGGACGCACTTCTTCCAGAACCTGATCTCCTTCGGAGTAGGCTATCTGACCATCAACCCCTTCATGGAGGACGGCGGACTGGACCTGAAAGCTCTTGACGCTGCCGAAACGGTGTCGGAGTCGCGGTATGTGCGCCATGTGCGCTTCCCCGAGCCGCTCTACATTTTTGTCGACGGGCGCAACAACAAAGCGATAATCAAAGTCAAAGAATAGGGTTATCGTGAATGAAGTAAAATGAAGTGATAATATGAAAAAGATCAAGGCAGCCGGTCGGCACGCCGACGGCGAATTATCAGAAGCGTTATCGTGAATGAAATAAAATGAAGTGATGGTATGAAAAAGATCAGGGCAGCCGTAGTTGGGTACGGCAATATAGGAAGATTTGTGGTGGAGGCGCTCGAGGCGGCTCCCGATTTCGAGATCGCGGGCATAGTTCGCCGGTCGGTGGCGGGCGTGCAGCCTGCGGAGATCGCACAGTATAAAGTGGTCGACTCCATCGCAGCTTTGGGCGCGGTCGATGTCGCAGTGGTCTGTTCGCCCTCGCGTGAGGTCGAACGTACTGCCGGCCCGATCCTCGCCCGAGGGATTTGCACCGTCGACAGTTTCGATATCCACTCGGAGATCGTTGCCACGCGCGCACGGCTCGGCGAGATCGCTTCGAAACACGGGGCGGTAGCGGTGATCTCGGCGGGCTGGGACCCGGGAAGCGACTCGGTGGTACGCGCCCTTCTGGAGGCGTGTGCGCCGAGCGGCATTACATACACCAACTTCGGCCCAGGTATGTCGATGGGCCACAGTGTTGCCGCACGCGCGATCTCCGGCGTGAAACAGGCGCTGTCGATGACCATTCCCACCGGAACTGGCGTTCATCGCCGCATGGTCTACATCGAACTCGAAGAGGGCGCTGCGTTCGAGACGGTAGCCGCCGCTATCAAGGCCGATCCTTACTTTGCGCACGACGACACGCGTGTCATGCAGGTCGAAAGCGTCGCCGCGCTTCAGGATATGGGCCACGGGGTCGAACTTACGCGCAAGGGGGTTGCAGGACGTACCCACAATCAACTTTTCGAGTTCTCGATGCGTATCAACAATCCCGCCGTGACGGCGCAGATCCTTGTATCGTCGGCAAGGGCGGCGGTGCGGATGCAGGAGCGCGGACAGAGTGGCGCATACACCATGATCGAGATCGCGCCGATAGATTACCTGCCCGGGGATAAAGATGGTATTATCGCCCGTTTGGTTTAGAGATTGTTTGGATTTTTCGGCCGTAGCTATTTTTCAGCGATTTTAACTCTATTTTTTGCCCGCGACAAGCTGCATAGTGGTTACTATGTGGCGCGAAGCGGGTGAAAAATAGGGTGAAAAGAGCGGAAAAGAGCAAGAGATGAAAATTCCAAACAAGCTCTTAGATCGGGATTTTATAATGGCATAGTGGATTCCGGTGAGTAAAAATGATGCGTAAAATAGCACGTAATAATATTTTTTAATATTTTTGTGCTGAATCAACTGCAAAAACCTAAAAACTACTGAATCATTATGAAAAAACGTATCTTGTTTTTACTTGCGGCTATTGTTGCGGGCTTCGCCATGTCCTGTTTCGGCTCGAAAAAGGCGGTGGCCCAAAACGATTACCCCATGTTCTGGACATGGCTCGGCTATCGTTCAGGAATGAACCTCGACTCGGTCTGTGTCGTGATGAAAGAGACGGGGCTCGACGGCCTGATCCTCAATGCCTCTTCGCCCGACGCCTACCGTGAGGCTATTCCTATCGCCCACAAGCACGGTATCAGGGTCTACGCATGGCTCTGGACAATGAACCCCGAGCACGGCCGCCAAGAGATACTGCGCGATCATCGCGATTGGTTGGAGATTAACCGCAACGGCGAGAGCCTTGCCGACAAGCCCGCCTATGTCGACTATTACAGGTTCATGACCCCTGCGCTGCCCGAAGTGAGGGAGTTTTTAAAGGATATAGTGCGTGAGTATTGCGAGGTCGAAGGTCTCGAAGGGATCGCGATCGACTACCACCGCGAAGTCGACGTGATACTTCCCACCACGCTGTGGCCGCGCTACAACGTTGTTCAGGATCACGAATATCCAGAGTTCGATTACGGCTACCATCCCGCGATGATCGAAAAGTTCATGGCCCTGCACGGCTACGATCCGCGCGAGTTGGAAGATCCCTCGACCGACGAAAAATGGCTTCAGTTCCGTTGCGATCAGGTTACCGAGGCTGCCAACGAAATTGCGGAGGTAGTTCACTCCTATGGAAAGGTGATGGCTGCCTCGCCGTTTCCCACTCCCGCCATGTCGCGCAAGATGGTGCGTCAGGATTGGGGCAAATGGAACCTCGATATCGTCTTCCCGATGGTATACTACGGCTTCTACACGGGCGATACGAGCTTCATCTCCGACTGCACGATCGACAATGTGAAACAAAAAAATCCCATGACCACCCTCTATACGGGTATGAGCGCCGTGAATGGCCCTGCGATGTTCGAAAGCATGGATGCCGCCCTGAACAACGGCGCCGAAGGTATCGCGATCTTTACCATGAACTCCCTGCGTGATCCGGCCGTCAGGGCCGAGTTCAAACAGTATGCCGATGCCGCACGCGCAAAGCGTGCCGCGGGAGGCTATCCGGCCAAAGGTGGGCCCACCGAAGTGAACGCCAATCCTTTCGATAACACCGGAATTATGAAGGCTGTGAATATGCACATGCAGGCCTACCTGAGCCTTGCCAAAGCCGCGAAACTTCCCGCCGTGAAGAATGCAGGCGATTGGAGCGCGACTGAAAACATGGCTGTCAACGCGATGCAGGTCAACCTGCCCGAGGAGTACATAGAGCGTCTCACCGCTGTGAGAAGGGTCCGCCGCGACCAACCCGCCGCGGCGAATCCCGCGGGAGTTGCCATTGCCGAGCAGTTCAAAAGCGATGCGGCTTCGAGCCCGCTCAGGCTTGGCGAGTACGCGTTGGCCGACGAATACGGGGCAACCAAAGTCTACAAGGTTACAGACGCGGCAAGCAAGGTTACTTTCGACGTTACGTTCTACTTCTACGGCGGAGTTATATCGGGCTGGAGCGTGCGCCCTCAGGCCGCTTCCTACGATGTGTATAAGAGGTCGATATAGTCGTCGATCCCGTCATCGGCCGGATCTGCCCGACGGATATCGGGATCGCGGCGAAACCAGGTGATCTGACGTTTCGCATAGCGGCGCGAGTTGCGCTTGATAAGTTCCACGGCGCGCGCAAGGCTCTTTTCGGATGGGAGCGGGTTGCCGTCGGGATCGGTATAGAGACCGTCGAAATGGTCGAACAACTCGCTGTAACCCACCGTTTGCAAGGCGGGAAACTGTTTTAGATGATGGAGGGCCCGGGCTTCGGCTTCGAGCCCTTCTTCCATCATTGCATCGACTCGTGCGTCGATACGTGCGTAGAGTTCGGGGCGGGGAATGTCGATGCCGATCTTTACTATGTCGAAAGGCCTCTGCGCCGTCTTGCCTGCGTGAAGCGACGAACGTGTGCGTTGTTCGCTTGCCGGCCGGCCTGTGGCGATGCACACCTCGAGGGCCCGGAGAACGCGCGTGGGATTTCTCCTGTCGATCGTCTCGAAGGAGGCCGGATCATTCTCCTTAAGCAGTTGAAGTAAAGGTTCGAGTCCTTCGCGCGAAAGCCTGTCGGTCAGTTCGTTTCGTAAGGTATGGTCGACGTCCGGCATAGGATCGAGCCCGTTGCACAAGGCGTCGATATAGAGTCCCGAGCCGCCCACGGCTATGACGCGGGGGCGCTGTTCAGGGTGGGCGAGCCGCTGCCGGGCAAAGAGTTTTTCGAGAAGCTCCAGCGCCTCCCGCTCAAAATCGGCGCAGGTGAACCGCTCGGTGGGCGGTCGGTCGGCAATGAAATAGTGCTCTGCGGCGCGCAGTTGCTCTTCGGTGGGTTGGGCAGTGCCGATGCGCATCCCCTCGTACACCTGACGCGAGTCCGTCGAGATTATCGGCGCATTCAACTGCGTGGCGAGTTTAACGGCATAATTGCTCTTACCCGAGCCGGTGGGGCCGACGACCACGACGAGGAGCGGACGATTCGCAGGCGGCAGGGGTATGTTGCTGACGGACGCGTTCATATCGTTGCGAGGAATTGCATTGTGTCCCGCCCGTCGGGATAGTCGGTGAGGAGCGGGTGTTGAGTCCGGCCGAG
>QMCD01002066.1_pt1 | contig 11444 bp, 10 predicted proteins | sample 1821841 | NCBI WGS metagenome assembly QMCD01 (sample SAMN01991225, study PRJNA193472) | Termite gut metagenome, whole genome shotgun sequencing project. | isolation source: worker | host: Macrotermes natalensis | reverse complement strand
CCAGCAACACGAGGTGGGGCAGGGTGGCGAGCGCTACGCGGACGGCCTCGCGCCCGTCGGCGGCCGTCGCGACCTCGTAACCTTCGCGGCGCAGGTTGTAGCCCACGAATTCGAGAATGTCGGGTTCGTCGTCGACCAGCAATATGCGGTAGTTCGTGGGGACTATACAGCCTTGGTCCGGTAATGGATTTTTCATGTTGCGCTACCGCCCATTATATTTCACTCGACAGGCAAGGCCGGTTCTTCGATGAATACAGGGAACGCGCGCTCGGCGAATTTCGATAGCTCGATCTGTTCGGCGCTCGGGTAGGCGTTCTTGAAGTGCGGTTTCAGGCGGCCGCACATGGCGATGGCCTCCTCGTGTGTCAGGAAATAGCCCACGCGCACCCTATATGTCGGGCGGTCGTAGGTGATGTCGCTTTTTTCGTCGGCCGGGCAGTCGGGGAACAACTCGCGGAACTGCGCGTAGGTTTCGTAGGCAAGTTTGCGCGCATTCGCCGAGTTGTCGAAAAATATCTCCACGCGGTAGCACTCGATCTTCCGGTCGGGATTCCCGGCGGGAACGGATCTTATGGCGGATGCGGCGCTCCCGAACTCGGTCACGGTGACGCGCGCACCATCTGTGCCGGTTTGGGCGAGGCGCATTTTGTATGTCGCAAGGTTCTGGCCCTCGGCCGTGGCCGCGGTCAGCGCGAACGCTATCAATATGAAAATCTTTCGTATCATCCGGATGGCTTTATAAATCAGTGTCAAAGTTAGTGAGAAATTCGCGAACGGGGTAATTCTTCAGTCTTATTTTCTTTTTTAGCAGGCCCGCGCGCACCTCTGCTTCGCCCGTGACGTACATGTTTTCCCAGTCGAGCGTTTCGATATTTTCAGCCGACAACGCCATGAGCGGGTTCGCAAACCTGAAACGCAGCGGGAATCGGACGTACCCCTCCGAGCATTTTGCGATCTCGACCGGTGCGGCAAGGAGTACCGTCGCAAAGTTCTCGGTCTCGTAATGGAGCCGGACACGCGCGCTTAGCAACCGTATGCGATAGGCGGAACAGTTCTGCACCCGGCAGCCTACATCGGCCTTGCTCGCTGTCTCCACCTCCACCTCTACGGGCCCCGAGAATGTAACCTTCTTCGGGTTGGCGCATGAGGCAAGGCAAATGGCCAAGATAATAAGCGTTATGTATCTCATCTCACTCCTGTATATATATAAGCCACGCCGCCCGTCAACGCCTTCGCGCAGCACTCCGTGAACCCGGCGCGCCCCATCATGCGCACAAACTCGGCAGGGGCGGGAAATTCCGATACCGAACCAGGCAGGTAGGTGTATGCGCGGCGGTCTTTCGAGACCATGCCCCCGATCCAGGGCAGTATGCGGTTAAAATAAAAACGGTAGAGCGTCCCGAATATTTTACTGCGCGGGGTGGAGAATTCGAGGATATAAACCCTGCCCCCCGGCTCCAGTACGCGCACCATTTCGGCCAATCCACGTTCGATGTCGGCGAAGTTGCGCACCCCGAAGGACGCGGTCACAGTGTCGAACTCCCCGTCGGCAAATGGCAGTTTCTCGGCACGCGCAGGCACTAATGTTATCCGGTCTGCCAATTCCGCCCTTTCCACTTTCACGCGCCCCAACGCGAGCATCCCCTCTGAGATGTCGCCCCCCGTGACACGCGCCTGCGGCATCCTGCGCGCCATCGCTATGGCAAGGTCGGCTGTTCCGGTGGCGAGGTCGAGTATCCTGCATGCTCCCGCCTGCCGCACCCGCCGTACCGCCGCACGCCGCCACGTCCGTGCAATGCCGAACGACATGATGTCGTTCAACCGGTCATAGGCAGGGGCGATATTGTCGAACATCTCGCCTATCTGTTCGCCTTTGGGACGGTGGTTGTCGTATGGGTTCATTATTGAAATCGTATCGTTTTGTCGGGCGTGATGCGCGAGACCACCGAGGTGGGGATCACCAGCAGGACCACGATCAGCACGAAAGCACCTGCGTTCAGGGTCGCGAGCCATCCTGCGCCTAACTGCACAGGTACCTCCGAGAGGAAATACCCCGCCTCGTCGAGCTTCACGGCATGGGTGTATTTCTGCAACAGGCACAGGCCGATCCCCAGTACGTTGCCCCACACCATCCCTTTCAGCACGATAAACGCCGAGCGCACGAGGAATATCTTTTGCAGCGCGCGGTTGGTCATACCGAGCGCCTTCAGTTCGCCGATCATGCGCGTGCGTTCGAGCAGGATTATGAGCAGCGCCGAGATCATGTTCAGCAGCGCCACCACCAACATTATCCCGATTATCACCGCCGCATTCACGTCGTGGGCTTTGAGCCAGTCGAACAACTGGGGGTTCATATCCTTCGCGGTGAGTGTCATAAGAGTCTCGTCCTCCGGAACTTCGGCGCGCAGTATCTCGCGGTAAACCTCCTGCCCCGTACGGTCGAGGGAGGCGAAATCGCGCAGGTTGACCTCATAGCCGGTCAGTTGGTCGGCCGTCCAACCGTTGCGCCGCTGAACGATCTTCAGGTCGCCGAGCACCATCACCCTATCCATCTCCATCAACCCCGTATTGTATATCCCCGTCACCTTGAACTGGTCGCGCCTGGGGGCGGTTTCGTCAACAAAAAGCATTTCGATCCTGTCGTCCAGGCCTATGCGCAGCACATCGGCGAGCGACCGCGATATCAGCACCTCGCGTGAGCGGGCGGTATCGGTGATCTGCGGCAGGCGGCCCTCGACCAACGACTGCTCAAAAAATGACCAATCGTACGACGTATCCACACCCTTCAAAGCCACGCCCTGCATCGCCTCGTCGGTCTTTATGATCCCACCCTTCACGGCATAGGGATAGACCGATTCGACGTCGGCTATCCCACGTACAGCCTCCTCCAGCGCCGGGTTGCGCGTTATGGGGTGCGTTTCATAGGATGAATTGCCGTCGAGGAACACGATCTCGATATCGCCGGCAAACGCCGTAAGCTTCTGCGTTATATCGCGCTTGAACCCGAATATCACCGCCAGCGCAACGATCATCACCGCCATGCTCACACCCACCGTAACCGTGGCGATACGCACCATCACGTTCTTCGGCCCGCCCTCGCGCGAGGAGATCCGCCGAGCTATGAAAAATTCGGTGTCGATCCTGCCCATTAGCTTAACATGGAAAGATATTTCTCGATATCCGCCCTCAGACGTTTATACAACGGGCAGTCCTTATACGATTCGTTGCCCAACAGCACGTCGCGCACAGGGCGCAGGGCGTTGTTGTAGTTGCTCAGTTCGTTCTTGAGCGCCATCCCGGTTTTGGTTGAGGTGTTGATGCGGATCAGGCTCATTGCCTTCAACTGCTCGCACACGGCGTTGAGGATCACCATCACCACATTGTCCATCAGCGTGTGGCCCTGTATGTACATATACGTGTCCTCGGGACGCATCCCGCGGTTAATCAACAACTGTTCGAACATTTTCAGCTTAATGGCGAACCCGTGTCCCTTATACCGCTCCTGAAGTATGTCGAGCCATTTCTCCACCTGCCGTTCGAGCCATTCGATGGTGCTACGGCCGCTGTCCTCAACCTCCAGGTAGTTGAGCTTCACAGCGTTTTTGAATTCCAGCAGTGTGAAGACGTTTTCGGTCTTCAGGAATGCCGAGTAGGCGTACCACAGGAAGAGCGGATAGATGGTTTTGGAGTATTCCGTCAGGAAAAATTCGAAATCGAAAATGCGCGCGTCGTTATTCGTCGCCTTTGCGCACACGTTGTGGAGCGTAGGCGCATAACACAGGAAACTCTCTGTGGAGTAGGCGTAGGTGTGAAAAAGGTACTGTGCGTTGTTTATCACGTGCGACTGCTCGGTGCTGTTGCCGAACAGGTAGTCGAAATCACTGTCAACGCAAAGCAGGCGGTGGGGCGAACTGCCGGAGATCATCTGCATGATCACCTTCTTGCCCTTGGCGAGATCGTCGCGCGGGGGGACGCTGATCTCGAACGTATGTTTGCCCGACTCGAAATCCTCGAAGATACCGCGCCAGAACCCCACATCATCGTAGCCCTCAACAAAGACCTCCACCACTTTTTTCGCCGGGTCGCGCGGCAACCGCTCGGGCATCTTCTCCAACTGGGCCGCCTTGAACCGCATCCAGCCGGGATTGCCTTCGGCCTTCTCTCCCGAGAATGCGGTCTGTGAGGCGGGCGCGCCCTCGTGGACGTTCTCCTTATGATGCTGCTTTCGGTTTCGCGCCCTGGCCGCGTATTCGCGTTGTTTCTGCCTTCTGCTCATGCGGTTTTAAGCTGTCCTTGTCTCAAAGTTAGGGTGTGTCAGCACATTCAAAGTGCTTTTCCTCGACAACAAATATACGGAAAAATCCGTACAATATGGACAAAAAACTTTGCCTCCCGAACCGGAAGGCAAAGTTTTGTTATCTACGGCACCGCGCGTTAGCTGTAAAGCACGTCGCGGATGCTGTCGTCCTTGACGAAGACGCTCTTGGCGAAGGGGCAGAGCGGCACGATCCGCAGGTCGTTATCGCGTGCATAATCGACACACGCCATGACCATTCCGGTGCCAACGCCGCGTCCGGCGTATTCTGGCGAGACTTCGGTGTGGTCGATAATGATCTTGGGACCCGCGTCGCTGTATGTCATCCGCCCGGCTTTCTTGCCGTTATCCAAGGCCTGGAAGTAGCCGCCTCCGTGTTGTTTGATGTTTTTGTATTCCATAATTCGATAGGTTAAGTTATAGATCTGGGAGTGGTGTTTATGTGTCCCGATACATCGGATAAAAATAAGGCATTAAATATTAACCGGATAAAATATACAGGCGTTAAAATATAATATTTCAATGCGCGACCTACTCTATTTCCGAGTGGCCGGAGGCAGACCGTCCTTGAATTTCATCGAGGCGTGGGTGCCGTCGCAGAAAGGTTTGTTCGACGACTGGCCGCAGCGGCACAGCATCGTGCGGTTGCGCACCTCGTAGGTCTCGCCGCTCTCTTTCATGACGGGAATGCCGCCGCGCACCCACAATCCGCTGCTGACACCGATCGCCGGGTCTTCGACGAGCGCGAGGCTGGGGTCGTATTTAAGTTCGAACGGTTCCTCGGTTTTGTTGTCCCATGCGCTGAGGCGACCGCCGGGACACATATTTGCTTCGCGCACGGTAAGATCACGCGCTTCTTTGTTGTCGGATTGGCCGACGAGGTTCCACACACGGCCACGGGCGTCGCAGAAACGCGCGAAGACGCAATATTTTTCGTTGTCGGAGAGCGAGACCGCGGGGCCTTCGAACATTTCTGCGCCGTCCAGAAGCGGTTCTTCGGAGGCGGTGAGCGTGGGATCCCACACGGCATTAATGTGCGAGCCGTCGCAGTATGGTTTGTTCTTCGATCCGCCGCAGCGGCACAGGGCCGTGGGTTCGGTCATCTTGTATTTGGCCCCGGCGAGGAATTCCCAGCTCGCACCCTCCCCGTCGGGGATGATGAATTGCTGGTCGAGCGGCGGCTGGCCGTAGACCACATAAGGGCCGTCGTGGAGTATGGTGATTCTGAATTTCGCGGGGGCTTGGGCCGAGCCTTTCTGAACTTTATTTTTTTCCATAGTCAGATTGGTTTTTTGTAGAAACTATGGAGCAATTTTTATGCCTGATTTATTCTTTTTTGGAATTATTCCGTTTCATTCTGGCATTGTTCTGGCGTCAGCTATTAAACAACGACACACGACGTGTGTCATCCCGACGGAGCGCAGCGACGAGGGATCTACCTTATGATAATTGAAAATTGAAAAACAAAAACATAGATCCCTTGTCGCTGCGCTCCGTCGGGATGACATTGATATTATAAGAGGGTAATTTTGCTATTTTCCCCCGGTAATTTCGGATAAAAGTCCTTCGCAGGCATCTTCGATGATGTCGAGCACGTGCTCGTATGTCTTCATTCCCTGGTAGTAGGGATCGGGGACGTGGTCGACCTCGAACTTGCGGCAATACGACGCCATGCGGCTGACCTTGCCCAGCGCGTCGCGGTCGGGGGCTTTGCGGCAAACGTCCTCGTAATTCTTGTCGTCCATCACGACGATCATGTCGAAGCGGTCGAAATCCTCCGCACGGAACTGCCGCGAACGGTGGTTCACACGGTATCCGCGTGACGATCCGGCTATCTGCATCTCTTTGCTGGGCAGATCGCCCGCGTGCCCGCCGTAAGTCCCGGCAGAGTCTATCTCGAACTTATCCGCAAGGCCGCGGTCGGCGACCTTCTTATGGAAAACGGCGTCGGCGGCCGGAGAGCGGCAGATGTTGCCGAGGCATACGAATAGTATTTTGCGTTTATTGCTCATTTTCAGATAATCCTGTTGCCACATTCTTTAATACGATCCTGCTGTTGTCGGCACGGGATACCGCCTCTATGAAATTGCGGAAGTCGGCATACTCCTCCTTGGGATACAGTCCCGTGCGGAGCAGGAAACGGCGCTCAACGGTTATTCCACCGTTGGCAGGGATACACAGCAGCGTATAGGAACCGTATTTCGTGCGCAATGCGACCGGCGCGGGCAGGGCCTCGATCGCGAACGCGCCATCGGGCAGGATGAAATGGGTGGCATCCACATCATAGAACCCTTCCCTCACACAGATATCCTCCGTGCGTTCGCCGCGTGGAAAGCGCGGGGCATAGGGCTGGCGGAATGGGAGGGCGTTCACGAACAGCCGTCCGCCAGTCCGCGAACCGATCTGCGGCGCAGAGAGGTCGTACTCCACCACCGCGGTGGGCGACGCACTCTTATCTTCGCGATAGACGGGGTTGGAGATAGTGGAACCGGGCAGGTTAACATCCGTGCGAAGTTTCGTGATCCTGTCAGTGGTGTTCATCGGCCCCAGCGACCAGACTTCCTCGAACCGGTGCATGTGGTTCGTGGTGACGACATGGGCCGTGGCTGCACATCCGGGCTGCACCGTCACCTCTGCGCGCCTCTCGGATAGGTTCAGCGAATCGGCGTAACGCGGCACATTGACGACCTCGGCCGCCCCGTCCTTATACACCAGCGCGTTCTGGCCGATTATCGAGCGGTGGCGGTAGCCCAACGGCAGCTTCGGGTTCGTGCATTCGACCCAGAGCGTGTCGGCGCCCGCGGGAACCATCAGGATGGCGTGGTTGCTCATCGCCGGGCTCACAAAATCTTCCGGAATACTCCGGCGGCGCACCCCGATCTCGACGTAATGAGAATCTATGCCGCACTCGGCAAGCATAAGGCGCAGATAGTTGGTCAACGCCTTGCAATCGCCGTATTTCGTTTTGTGGACACGCGCGACGGGCATGGGCTGGAATCCGCCTATTCCGATCTGGATGCTCACATAGCGCGTCTCGGCGGCCAGATAGTCGTACAGGATGCGGATCTTCTCGCTGTCGCTCTGCGCGTCCTTCGTCAGATTGGCAACGAAAGCCTTCAGTTCGCCGGGCGCAGCGCCGCTCCTCTCCAGCAGTTTCCATTGCCATGCGGCGTAATCCTGCCAATCCTTCATGCCGCCGGGGATCTTGTCGTAAACAAAAGTTTCGGGAGAGAAATAGACCATCGGCAGCACATCCCACACGGGTTTTGCAAAAGGCACCGAGGCGAGCGGCACGATATTTTCCGCACTCCACTCGTATGTCGTCGCCTTTTCCGAGGGGGTGGCGCGATACTCGGGTTCGAAGTTGTAGGCCTTGGTGAAGAACCGGAAATCGGCCGGGGCTTTGAGCCGGTAGACGGCCTTCTCGACGCCAACCCCACGCGCTTGCTGCGGAGCGAACATCGGGAACGCCCACACTGCGTTGCGCGTGGTGATATCCCATTCGTACTTTACTGTATATGGCGGCCGGGGCTTCGACGGTTCATAGTGGTATATCCGGTTATCGGTTTCCAGATGCTCTCCGGAGTAGTCGGAGTATGCAAGGTCGGACCGTTTGATCTTCCTGATCGACCTCCCCGCCGCGTCGTAGATCTCGCCCGAGAAACCGGAGATCGACCGGAACATATCGGTGTAGTCGGCAAAGTCGGCCCAGTCGTCGCCCGCGGGGTTAAGCACCGTGACCACCAATACGTTATGCTCGCGCATCAGGGAGGGGGAGACATATTCGACCACGGTCTCGCTGTAACGCACCACGGCATCGGCACCCGTGCGCACCCCGTCGGGAATGGAATTGGCGGGGTATGTCTGGGCGCAAACGGGCAGTGCGCACACCATAAGCGCGAATGCCGTCAGGAAAGCTCTCATTGTATTTTCTTTAAAACGATGCGTGCGTTGCTCTTTTCCGCCACCAGACCGAAGAAGCGGAAGAGGTCGGGATACCATTCCGCCTCGAACAGCACTTCGTTGATATTCAGGTCGAGCCTCACCACGAGTTGGTTGCCGTTAGTCAGGGCCTGATAATAATAGTCGACACCCTGATCGCACGCGCTCATGCGGATCGGCTCTGGTACCTCTTCAACCTCGTACCCTTCGGGAAGGGTCACGATGACGGACATGTTGGTCTTCTCCGGATATGGAAATTCCACCGGGCGCACGCGGTCCTGCCGCGTGAGGAGGCTTGTGGAGAGGAAGTCTATCACAGGGGCGTTCAGATATATACGGTCTCCCGCCGATTCTACGCCCATCGCGAACCCTATGGTTTCGGTAACCTTCGGGGTGTCGAGGCCCTCGATCGCGAAGGACGTGATGGTCATTTCGCTGTCGGCTTCGAGCGATTCCACATATTTGTCTTCCGACCCGGCCTCGCGGTATTCATTCTTGAGGCCGTATGTGCGCGCGTTCTGAACGAACCGGGTCATTTCACCCGTGAGGCCCGTCTCGTCGAGGGTGCAGGTGGCGAGTATCCGATAGACATTGGGCGTCAATCCCGACAGGTCTATCCAGCCCGTGCTGGAAGGCGTGCCGTAGACCCTCGCCCGATCGACCATAAGTTGGAGCGGGATCAGGTTGATATCGTTCCCAGGGTCGGTGCCGTCGACGATGTAGTGGCTCCCGTCGGCGAGCGCCACCAGCAACACGAAAGTCCTGATGTTGTCGAGCGAGGGGTTGATGAATGGCAGGCGCCCGTACCTGCGTGGAGAGAGCAGTATGGGAGTGGTCGTGAACCCGGCGTCGCGGAGCGCGGCGTTGAGGACGAAATTAATGTCGGCGCTCGAACCCGATCCTTCGGCGAGCCGTTTGCGCGGCTCTTCTGGCATAAGGCGGTAATTTCCGTTCCAGTTCATCCGGTCGAGCACGAGTTTCAGGATCGCGCGCACCCTGTCGAGTTCGACGGGATTGTCTTTCTTTATACTCTCGACCTCGCTGCGAAGCGGGTTCCTCATTTTCAGGTGCGAGTCGAAGCCCAAATTGCTCAAAGTGGCGTCGACTTTTTCCCACGTGTTGGTGTAGTTGTCGACAATCTGCCCGGGAAAGTTCACGGTGCGCAGTTCGAAATTGATCTTCGTTTCATAGTCATCCATACACCAGACGAACGGCTCGGACCTAAGCGCAGGGATATCTTCGCCGATGGTCGTGTAGACGTTGTTGCGCCATTCATAGCGCGAAGCGACCATGTACTGCACGTCCCCCTTGGGCGAAAAGCCGCCCTGGGTATTGACATTGAATATGAAATATTCGGGGATGGCCGCCTCTGTGAAACTGTACACGACAGGGATATCGTGCTGTATCGCGATAGGGTGGATTATGACCGGAATGCGCGATGAGATCACATATTTATATTCTATCACGCTGCCGGCGCGCACGTTCGGAATAGAGAATTTACGTACGGAAACATCGTCCGACACTTTTTCCGTCACGGCGTCCTTGCCCTTCAACTCCGTCTCAACGATCTTTCCGCCCTCCCTGTTGTAGGACGATGCATCGACATCCGAGATACGCTCGTATTTGGTCATGAAAGGGATCTGGATGTCGGCCTGCGAGACGCCTTCCGGTTTCAGTACCTTGATCTTTGCGGAACAGATGCGTTCGAGACTTATTCCAATGTCGCCCTGGATTAAATCGTACTGTATCCTCGTATCCTCGTAGAGGTAGACGGCCACGGCCGACGTGTCCCGGTCATAGGTGGTCATGTCGGCTTCATAGTCGGTTATCTTCCCGAATTTACGGCTGTAATCCTGTCCAGCGAGCGGAATGGCGCATACGGCGAGGAACAGTGTCGAGCAGAGTAGGAATTTCTTCATAGGGTATAAGGTTGGATTGCAAATATAATAAACATATTCGGAATAATGACGATCTCCATATCCCTTTTTCAGGGGATGCGGAGAACCGTGTATTTCCCCGGATCTGGGGATTTTTTCGCGTCCGGTATTGCGCGACCTTTGCAGTATTAATTTGTATCTTTGTTCCACTAAGTCGACGAACAATATGTTGTTATCAGAACTAAAGACCGGACAGTCGGCCGTGATCCTCAGAGTTTCGGGCCACGGAGGGTTCCGCAGGCGTATAATGGAGATGGGCTTCGTGCGCGGCAAAAAGGTGAAAGTCATACTTAACGCGCCGCTCAAAGACCCCATCAAATATCAGGTGATGGACTACGAGGTATCGCTCCGGCGCAGCGAGGCGGCGATGATCGAGGTGATCACCGAGCAGGAAGCCGCGGCTATGCCCGACGAAGGGCACGGTTTCGACGTGGTGGAGCACCCCACTGTCGAGCACGTAGTGCGCCGGTCGCAGAAAACCATAGACATAGCCCTTGTGGGTAACCCCAACAGCGGCAAGACGTCGCTGTTCAACGCCGCGTCGGGGGCCCACGAGCACGTGGGGAATTACAGCGGCGTGACGGTCGACGCCAAGCGCGGACAGCACAAACACAAGGGCTACACGTTTAATATATACGACCTGCCGGGTACCTACTCGCTCTCGGCCTACTCGCCCGAGGAGATATTCGTGCGCCGCCATCTGGTGGAAAAAGCGCCCGACGTGGTGGTGAACGTGGTCGCGGCGTCGAACCTCGAACGCAACCTGTTCCTCACCACCGAACTGATCGACATGGACTGCACGACGGTGATGGCGCTCAACATGTACGATGAACTGGAGCAGAGCGGTGCGCGCCTCGATTACGAGGCGTTGGGCAGCATGCTCGGCATCCCGATCGTACCGACGATTTCGCGCGGCGGCAAGGGCATCGACAAGCTGTTCGACACGATCATAGATGTTTACGAGAACCGCGACATGCGGATGCGCCATATCCACATCCCCCATACGCCGGAGTTGGAAACGAGCGTCGACGCCTTGCGCACTGCGATCAAGGCCGACGGCGGCGCGGCGCGGCACTTCCCTCCGCGCTATCTGGCGATAAAACTCATGGAGCGCGACCGCGAGGCGGAGGAGTACCTCTCACGCGAGGCGGCCTACCCCGAATGGGCGGTCCTGCGAGACAGGGAGGTCGAACGCACCGAACGTGTGATGGGCGAAGACATCGAGACCATCGTAGCCAATGACAAATACG
>QMCD01004841.1_pt1 | contig 11447 bp, 9 predicted proteins | sample 1821841 | NCBI WGS metagenome assembly QMCD01 (sample SAMN01991225, study PRJNA193472) | Termite gut metagenome, whole genome shotgun sequencing project. | isolation source: worker | host: Macrotermes natalensis | reverse complement strand
GCCGTCGGCCGTGCCACCGGCAGGCAAGGCCGACAGATTGACTGCAGCGCGCTGCCAGGCGCCGGTGGTCAGCCCGGTTACAGGCTGGTAGTCGACAAACACCCATACTTTGGAGTTGTGCGTGGCGTTGCGCGTACCCGCGGCCCACGAGAGGTTGAAGGTTACGCGCTTGTTGGCATAGTCGGTGCTGATGTTTTGTACTTGCACGGCGGCAAACAAGGAACAGCCCCCCGGCCCCCACAGGGGGAGTAGTGTCCACAGGGGGAGTAATAATGATAGTAGGTAAAGTTTTCTCATAATATAATGTTTTAAAGTTGAAAATTCATAGTTCTGTTTTTTTCTTCCGGGCGGAATTAGCGTATCGCTTTTTGTACCGTCGCTGCCCGCCCGGCGTTTATTGTCGCCTGCTTACCCCGAGTTGCGGCCGCTTCGCGCCCTTGCACGGGGTTATGCAGATATAGCCACTACGTGGCTGCGTCTTATACATTGTAGTTATTCGTCGGTGCGCTTGTCGCAATTCCTAATTCCTAATTCATACTTCATAATTCTTTTGCAGGTACGGGGAGTTGCCTTGCAACCAACAAACAAACACTATCAACAAACACAAAGCAACTCCGTATACCTTTATATATAGCATAACGTTTCTTTTGCAACTTTGCAAAGTCTTTTATTCGGGGGAAAGTCTACGTTTGGGAATCTCCCGATTTCATCGGGACAAGTTGTGGTCGGATATTCTAAACGTGGCACTAATACTTATTAATAATCGAGGTTCTCGAATACCCATAATAGAAATAAGCAAAGCCCACGTTTTCTTCTGTGGAGCCTGCTTTTATTCTTCTATTATTGAAATTTTCGAGATTCCGATTATTAGAATAAAAGGCGGCAAAATTGTTCAAAGAGCGTTACGTGAGTGCAAAGGTAATAACTATTTTGGAAACGGCAAACAGTTAGTGTGGTTTTTAACACTATTTAACAGATACGGGATATTAGATTTTAGAGATTAGATGTTGGATAGCGACAAGCGCCCAGTGGCGCCAGCCAACCTGGAACCTGGAACTTTGTTGCCGGCAACCGGTGGAAAAGTTGCATGGGGTGTTCCGGCAGCGGCGCGATGGCTGTCAGCCGCCGGGCGGGCCGGTAGCCACCCGCGAACGTTCGCTATCGGCCGCCGACATTTTGCGCCGGCCAGCCAAACGCTCGGGGGTATCCCCCGAAGTTTTGGGGACATCTGCCAAAGAATGATTATTCACTATAATAATTTTATTTACTAACTGAAATTTAAAGGGGAACAAAAAAATGGGATGCCATGATTACCTGCCAAGCGCATTTGCGGTTCCGGGTTCCGGTTTCCATATACCCTGCACTGCGAACGCTGCGCCCGGTCGGTGGGGTGTATTAAACGACGAAGCGGTTATTTCCATTTTGGAAATAACCGCTTGCCTGTAATGGCCGAAAGCGAATATCCGGCAGCTTCTATCGAAGCGATTGTTTACGATAAAAATCCCAGCAATATACCGGCCGCTACGGCGCTGCCTATTACGCCGGCCACGTTGGGGCCCATGGCGTGCATCAACAAATAGTTCTTTTTGTCGTACTCCAGCCCTACATTGTTCGATACCCGGGCGCTGTCGGGCACTGCCGACACGCCGGCATTGCCTATAAGCGGGTTTATCTTGTTGCCTTCTTTCAGGAAGAGGTTAAAGAATTTTACGAATAGCACCCCGGCGGTGGTAGCTATCATAAACGACAGCGCGCCGAGGATAAATATCTTTACCGAGTTCCATTGTAAGAATTTATCGGCCTGCGTAGAGGCGCCTACCGTTAGGCCAATCAAAATGGTTACAATGTCGATAAGCGGGCCGCGGGCGGTTTCGGCCAAGCGGCGGGGAACGCCGCTCTCTTTGATAAGGTTCCCGAAGAACAGCATGCCCAACAGCGGAATGCCGGAGGGCACAATCAAGGCTGTTAGCAGGAATCCGATTACCGGGAACATTATTTTCTCGCGTTGCGACACGGCGCGCGGGGGTTTCATGCGTATCAGCCGTTCTTTTTTGGTGGTGAACAGGCGCATGATGGGCGGCTGAATGACCGGCACCAGGGCCATGTACGAGTAGGCCGATACGGCAATGGCGCCCATCAAATCGGGCGCCAGGCGCCCCGAGAGGAAGATAGCCGTAGGCCCGTCGGCGCCGCCAATGATACCGATAGCGCCGGCTTCGTTGGCCGGGAATCCGAAGGCCAAGGCCAAGGCATAGGCGCCGAAGATACCAAACTGCGCCGCCGCGCCAATCAGCATTAGCTTGGGGTTGGATATTAACGCCGAGAAGTCGGTCATAGCGCCAATGCCCAGGAATATCAGCGGCGGGTAGAACCCTTGCCGCACCCCCTGGTACAGGATATTCAGTACCGACCCTTCTTCGTATACGCCTATCGAAAGCCCCGCTACAAACGGAATGTTTCCGATGATTATCCCAAAGCCTATCGGCACTAAGAGCATGGGCTCCCAGTCTTTCTTGATGGCCAAGTAGAGGAACACCAGCCCGACTACAATCATTACCAGGTGCCCAAGGGTAAAACTGGCAAAGGCCGTGTAGCTGAAGAACTGCAGCAGGTTGTCTCCTAAAAATGATATCGCTTCTTTCATATTATCCAATAATTACAAGTTCGGCGCCTTCCAGCACAGAGTCGCCCTGTTTCACTTTAATAGCTGTCACTTTGCCGTCGCGGTCGGCCTCAATGTTATTTTCCATTTTCATGGCTTCCAACACCAATAGTTTTTGCCCCGATTTCACCTCGTCGCCTACGTTTACGTTGACCGACAGGATAACGCCCGGTAGCGGAGAGGTAATAGCGCTGGCGTTGGTGCTTACTACCGGCTTGGCAACTACGGGCGTTCCTGCTTCCGATACGGGCGCTGCTGCCGGCGGGTTCACTTTGGCTGCCTGCTTGGCTGCCGGGCGTGCTATTTCTACCAGGTAGGGCGTGCCGTTGACTTCTACATTGGCCGCCGTTTCTTCTTTTTGGTCGACTACCACATTGTAGTCCGTACCATTTATTTTCAGATTATATTCTTTTCTCATTGTTTCTATATTTAACATTACTGGTTTTTACTTTTTTGCGGTGTATCGCGCAGCCCGTATATTTTAGAGCTCCACGGCGAATAGGTTCGTGCCACCTTATTAATGGTTAAAATCGTAGTCTCCACATCGTGTGCCTCCTCTTGCTGTGTGTACAGGTGCAGGGCGGCGGCAATAGCGGCATACACTTCGCCAGGCGTTTCGCCGGCTGTAGCCGCTTCGGTGGGCGACGCACCGGCTCGTTCCGCCTTCTTGCGTTCGGAGTTAATGGCGGCCTTGCCTACTAATTTAAATATTACAAATAAAAGCACCAAGGCTACAAATACGACCAGCATGGCCGTTACCGCCATCACCACGCCGTAGGGGTCGAAGTCTTTAAAGCGTTGCGCGGTTGCCTCGCTATCCATTATCACATTGTTGCTGCTGGGGGTGGTTTTTGCCAGGAACGCCCAGCCGTTGCGGCCGTATTCGTTTTCGCCGTCCTTCAAGCGGCCGTACGACACATTGGCCACAGGGAAGCAGGGAATGGTTCGCACGGTGTCGATAAATGCGCCTGTGCGGCCCTCTACGTAGTCCAACACATATAAATGGGGTTGTAGCTTTAGTGTAACAAATTGCGACGGAACAGTTACGCTGTCTATCAAATCGCGGCCGTTGCTGCTGGTAAAGTACAGGGTGTTGGTGCCAAGCGTGTCTAACATGAAATTGACGTGGAAGGTGCCGCGGAAAGGCATATTGTCGGCCCAAAGCACCACATGCTGGCGGGGCTTTATTTTAGTCAATATATCTCCTTTCGGAATGCGGTATTTCGTCAGGTTGCCCGGGTCGTTGGATATATAGCACCCGCCAATATCGACGGTACCCTGCGAGGTATTGAATAGTTCAATCCAGCCGTGCTTATGGCCAAAATCGTCTTCGTAGTCGTCGGTATTAATCACCAGCACTTCATTAATCCGCATATCCGTCTGGCTTTGCGCCACCGCTTGCGACACGAAGAACAGACAACCGGCCAATAATAGTATAGCAATTCTATTTTTCATTTACTTCTTCTAATTACAGGGGTAAGTTATCGTGTTTCTTAGCGGGGTTAACCAGCTTTTTGGTGGCCAGCTGCTGCAGCGCCCTGATAATGCGGAAGCGGGTATTGCGCGGCTCAATCACATCGTCGATATAGCCATAGCGCGCGGCATTGTAGGGGTTCGCAAACTGGTCGCGGTACTCCTGTTCCTTTTCGGCAATAAACTTAACCGGGTCGGCCGCTTCTTTCGCTTCTTTGGCATACAACACTTCTATAGCGCCGGAGGGCCCCATTACCGCAATCTCGGCCGTAGGCCAGGCGTAGTTAATGTCGCCGCGCAGGTGTTTGCTGCTCATCACGCAATAGGCACCGCCATACGACTTGCGCAGGGTAACCGTTACTTTCGGAACGGTGGCTTCGCCGTAGGCAAATAACAGTTTTGCGCCGTGCAGGATAATGCCGCCGTATTCCTGCTGAGTACCGGGCAAGAAACCGGGCACGTCTACCAAGGTTACGATAGGTATGTTGAACGCATCGCAGAAACGCACAAACCGGGCGGCCTTGCGCGACGAGTTAATGTCTAAACAACCCGCCAATACTTTCGGCTGGTTGGCCACAATGCCTACCGACGTCCCGTTGAAGCGGGCAAAGCCCACGATAATATTGGCTGCATAGTCGCGGTGCACTTCCAAGAACTCTCCATTGTCTACAATAGCGCCAATCACTTCGTACATATCGTACGGCTTGTTCGGGCTGTCGGGGATAATATCGTTGAGCGCATCTTCCAAGCGGTTGATAGGGTCGTTACACACCGTTAGCGGCGCCTCTTCCAAGTTGTTTTGCGGGATATAGCTCAAAAGGCGGCGGATTAGTTTCAGCCCGTCTTCCTCGGTATCTACGGCAAAGTGGGCTACGCCGCTCTTAGAGGCATGCACGCTGGCGCCACCCAGCTGCTCTTGCGTTACATCTTCGCCGGTAACGGTCTTCACCACTTTAGGCCCGGTGAGGAACATGTAGCTGGTGCCTTTGGTCATAATATTAAAGTCGGTCAACGCCGGCGAGTAAACCGCGCCGCCGGCGCAGGGGCCGAAGATAGCGGAGATTTGAGGCACCACGCCCGACGCTAAAATATTGCGCTGGAATATTTCCGCATAGCCGGCCAGGGCATTTACGCCCTCTTGAATACGCGCGCCGCCGGAGTCGTTCAGCCCGATAACGGGCGCGCCCATTTTCATGGCCTGGTCCATAATTTTACATATTTTCATGGCAAAGCTCTCCGACAGGGAGCCGCCGAAAACGGTGAAGTCTTGTGCAAACACATATACCAGGCGGCCTTCGATAGTGCCGTAGCCGGTTACTACGCCGTCGCCAAGGAACGCGCTTTCCTGCATGCCGAAGTTGGTGCAGCGGTGTGTTACAAACATGTCGAACTCCTCGAAACTGCCGCCGTCGAGCAGCATATCTATACGTTCGCGTGCCGTATATTTCCCCTTCTGGTGTTGGGCGTCAATGCGTTTTTCGCCGCCGCCCAAGCGTGCTTTCTCGCGCAGCGCTATCAGTGCTTTAACTGTTTCTATTTGATTGCTCATATTTTTGATATTGGATTTTTGATACTGGATGTTGGATTTTAGATATTGGATACTGGATTTTAGATACTGGATATTCGATTAGTGGCGTCAGCTATCTAAAATCTAAAATCCAATATCCAAAATCTAATATCTGCTCTCTACCCTTTTTCGCATAATTCGGTTAGTACGCCAAGGGTCGATTTGGGGTGCAAAAAGGCAATGTTCAACCCTTCGGCTCCTTTGCGGGGCGCTTTGTCTATCACCTGAACACCTTTCTCGGTAAGGCCGGTAAGCGCATTTTGCACACCGTCTTCCACGGCAAAAGCCAGGTGGTGGATACCTTCGCCTTTCTTTTCAATAAATTTGGCAATGGTGCCTTCGGGGTCGGTACTCTCGAGCAGTTCGATTTTCGTTTGCCCAATCATAAAAAAAGCAGTCTTCACTTTTTGGTCGGCCACTTCTTCGATATTGTAACATTTTAACCCCAAAATGTTTTCATAAAAAGGAATGGCCTCTTGCAACGACTTAACGGCAATACCAATGTGTTCGATGTGCGATAATTTCATAGTTATATTTATTTATAAAAGATTAAATCTTTAACAGAGCGGCGCAAAATTACGATATTTTTACAGGATAACCAAAAGATTCGAGCAGACGGTTACACTCCGCTGTTGGCAGTACTATTTCCCTTTCGTTTGTCTGCTTTGTTAGCTTCAAAATGTAAAGATTTTATAAGGCCATATTTTTGCGATAGTCGAAAAAATCGTACTTTTGCAAAAAAGGATAGCGTATGAAAACAACCAATGAGTATCTCCATTTGCTGCGCGAGTTCAAATTTGCACACGCCGCGGAATATGGCATTAAGCATATTGGTATCTTCGGTTCGGTGGCACGCGGCGAACAAACAGACAATAGCGATATAGATGTTTGTATCGACGTGCCGCCTATGGGTATGTTAGCCTTTGCAGGGCTTAATTTGGAATTGGAAGAACTGTTGGAAGCGCCGGTAGATGTTCGCCTGCACAAGAACATGAATCCACGGTTCAAACAACGTATAGACAAAGAAGCTATTTATGTATGACAAATCATTAGTAATAGATGCTCTTCTGAATATTGAAGGGGCTTTACAAGAAATTTCTCAATGGACATCGCATGTAAAAGTGGTAGACGATTTCCTATCTTCGCCCGAAGGAATGATTCTACTAAATGCTGTTTGTATGAAACTGTGTGCAGTAGGAGAGGAAATGAAAAACGTTGATAAGTGGTCGAATAAAACGTTGCTTCCCGCCTATTCATCGGTTAACTGGAGAGAAGTAATGAAGATGCGGGACGTTATTGCTCATCACTATTTTGAGATAGATGCCGATATTGTATTCAGTACACTAAAGAACGATGTCCCGCTATTATTGGATGTTGTTACACAAATAAAGAATGATTTGGCCAACAACCGGTAAATCTCCGCGCTCCGTTAAGTTGAGGTTCTACCTCAACTTGCCTATCCTCGCAGGTTAAAACCTGCTGAAATAGCGCGGACGAGACGGGGTCTGCGTCCGAACAGGGGGAATCTTTGCGCCCCTAACAACGACCGCCCACAACAAAGAAACCCCAACAAGTATTGAACACTTGTTGGGGTTTCTTTTTATAGCGGCTCCCTTTCGGGTGCTTGCTTTATTCGACCTCTACGGTTATCGTGGCGGTATGTCCGCCGTCGGTAGTAGTAACGGTAATAGTAGTGGAGCCAGTGGCTACGGCCGTTACCAGGCCGTCGTTATCGACGGTAGCGATGGCGGTATCGTTGCTCTCCCACGTTACCGATTTGTCGGTAGCATTATCGGGCGCTATGGTGGGCGCCAAGGTAACGGTAGCGTCTACGGCCAGCCGGATGCTGGGCTCGTCGAAGGTTACGCCGGTTACGGGAACAGTACTTGCTACTACATTTACCACACAGGTTGCGGTAAGTTCGCCGTCGGTAGTGGTTACGGTAATGGTGGCAGCGCCTTCGGCTATAGCTGTTACTAAGCCGTCGTTATCGACGGTAACGGTAGCGGTGTTGCTGCTCTCCCACGTTACCGATTTGTCGGTGGCGTTGCCGGGTGTTACGGTGGGCACCAAGGTAAAGGTACCGCCTGCGGTCAGCGTGGTGTCGGTAATGTCCAAGGTTACGCCCGTTACGGGTATACTCCCGACTACATTTACCACGCAGGTTTCGGTAAGTTCGCCGTCGGTAGTAGTTACGGTAATGGTGGCAGCGCCTTCGGCTACGGCCGTTACCAGGCCGTTGTTACTAACTCTGGCTATGGCGTTACTGCTGCTCTTCCACGTTACCGATTTGTCGGTAGCATTGCCGGGCGCTACGGTGGGCACCAGGGTAAAGGTCTGTTGCTTTAACAGCGTGGTGTCGGTAGTACTCAGGGTTATGCCGGTTACCGGAACCTTGGGGAATACCCTCACCAAACAGGAGTCGGTACGTTTGCGGTCTCTGGTGGTTACCACAATGAAAGTCTCGCCTTGTTTTACGCCGGTTACCACTCCCTTGCTGCTAACAGTAGCAATAAGTGTGTCTCGGGTAGCCCACGAAACCTTTTTGTTGGTAGCGTTAGAAGGGGTTATCGAAGCGGTTAATGTGCCCGCATAGTCTACTGCCACATCTAACGTATCTTTGTTGAGCGCTACGCTTTTTACCCGCACCTCTTCTATCGTTACTTCTACTGCGCACGAGGCTTTAAAGCCGCCGTCTTCGGTGGTGGCGGTAATAGTAGCCCTGCCTTCGCCTACGCCGGTGATAACGCCATTATCTACGGTAGCTACCGACTCGCGGTCGCTTTCCCAGGTTACCACAAGGTTGGTGGCGTTGCCGGGTTCAATCGTATAGGAAAGGGTTTCCGTATTGCCTGCCAACAGGGTCAACATCTCTTCGTCGAACTTTATGCCGGTTACGGCAATGTTCTCTTCTTGGTCGTCGCAACTAACAAATATAACCGACAATGCTGCCAGCAGTATAGTAGCGAATAAATACAATCGTTGATTTGCTTTCATGTTTTATTTTTTTATTTTAAGTTAGTATAAATAGTCTAAAAACAACAGGGAACCATGCCTCGCCACACTTCCTGCTTATGCCCCAAGTGTGGAGGAAGGGCTGTGTTTATTCATGATTTCAATTATTACTTCGTGAGCTCGCCAAAGTCTACCCCGATTTATCGGGGCTCGGTTCAGTTACTCAGAGCGTGCAAAGATAATACTTTTTTTTTAATCATACTATCCAACCGTCTAAAATCTATATCCGATTATCCACCGCGCTGTATCGTAAAGTAAAAAATTTATATCTTTGTCGGTATTTTCGGCGGAAATACAAGTGTAACCCGCCGGATTGGCGGTAGCGGCAAAAGCGGGGTAAAATGCCGCAGCGCCTAATTTAGAACTTCCTTAAGTAGGCTTATAATCCTAAAATTCTATCTTGTTTCCTCAGCTTGACTAACAGAGGTCTGTTTCTGAACGTAGGTTTTACTCCTGGTTACTCAGTTAGTGTACCTCTGTTAGTCGGTTAATTCCTTACTTTAATATAACAAAAGTAAGATTTTAACCCCAGTAGTTTTACTACCGCAAACTTAAGGTTACTCAGTTATTCGGTATTGCTGTGAAAATCTGCCTAAATCCGCGTAATCGGTGTGCTGAAGCCTGGAATCTTCCGAAAAAACCGTATCTTTGCAGACTTACTGTAGCAATAAAAAACATGATGGAACTATACAATACGCTTAGCCGGACAAAAGAAGTCTTTCAGCCGTTACACCCGCCGCATGTGGGCTTATACGTGTGCGGCCCTACGGTCTACGGCGACCCGCACCTGGGGCATGCGCGGCCGGCCGTTACTTTCGATGTGCTGACCCGCTACCTGCGCCACCTCGGCTATAAGGTGCGCTATGTGCGCAACATTACCGACGTGGGCCATCTGGAGAACGATGCCGACCAGGGAGAGGACAAGATAGCCAAGAAAGCCAGGCTCGAGCAGCTCGAACCGATGGAAATAGCCCACCACTACACCGAGCGCTATCATGAGGCCATGCACGAGCTCAACGTCCTCTCGCCCTCGATAGAACCCACGGCATCGGGGCACATCATAGAACAGATCGAATTCATCAAGAAAATACTCGACCGCGGATACGCCTACGAAAGCAACGGCTCGGTCTATTTCGACGTGGAGAAATACGACCGCAAGTACAACTACGGCCGCCTGTCGGGCCGCACGCTCGACGAGATGAAGAGCGGCACGCGCAGCCTCGACGGGCAGGACGACAAGCGAAGCCCTTTCGACTTCGCTCTCTGGAAAAAAGCCTCGCCCGAACATATCATGCGCTGGCCCTCTCCATGGAGCGACGGCTTCCCGGGCTGGCACATGGAGTGCTCGGCGATGAGCACGAAATACCTTGGCACCGAGTTCGACATCCACGGCGGAGGAATGGACCTTATGTTCCCCCACCACGAGTGCGAAATAGCCCAGAACACCGCCGCCGACGGCCATGATGCCGCGCGGTACTGGATGCACAACAACATGATAACAATCAACGGCCGGAAGATGGGCAAGTCGCTCGGCAACTTCATAACCCTCGCCGAGATGTTCTCGGGCAGCCACCCCGCGCTCGAACAGGCCTATTCGCCCATGACCATCCGGTTCTTCATCCTTCAGGCCCACTACCGATCCACGCTCGACTTCTCCAACGAAGCCCTCAAAGCCGCCGAGAAAGGGCTCGACAGGCTCATGAAGGCAATCGAAACGCTCGGCAAGCTCACGCCTTCCGACCGTTCGACGGTCGATGTTGCCGACCTCGAGGTCCGTTTCCGCGAGTCGATGGACGACGACCTCAATTCGCCGCTGGCCATCGCCGCCCTCTTCGACTGGGTGCGCATCATAAACCAGATACACGAAGGCCGGCAGTCCATATCCGCCGCCGACCTCGAAACACTCCGCGCCACCGTAAAACGCATTGTTGTAGACACCCTCGGCCTGCGCGACGAAAAGGCTGCCTCATCCTTCGACCACCTTTCACCCCTCGTAGAAATGCTCCTCGAGCTGCGCACACAAGCCAAAACCAACAAAGACTGGGCTACGTCGGACGCCATTCGCGACCGCATGGCCGCAGCAGGCATAAGGGTCAAAGACCGCAAAGACGGCTACGATTGGGAAATAGAATAACACCTCACCCATAAGAAACGCCTATATGCACATTTATTAAGGTTCAAGACAGCTTAATATAAAATCTCGCGCCCCCCTTAACCCCCCCGAAGGGGGGCGCGGCGCCTCGAAGAGGCGCAAATAGCCTCATGCGGAAAGCCATAAAATGTCCCGAACTTTGTAATTGATGTAATAAATTATATATGATCGATATATATCGCCTTGGTCTTTGTAAAGTTGTCTTGAACCTTTATTGAAAGGCTTCGTTTCTTCTTGCAAAAGAGAACAGAGTCTTCCGAAAAAGAATACTCTCTTCTATTTTTTCCGGATAGAGGAGCTGTAGGTGCCGAGGGTGCAGAGGGCGGCGCTGATGATGAAGGTTATGCGGAGGCTCGAGAGGAGTCCGCTGCCCGAGTCGGCCGATATGGGGACGTTGCCGATCGATATGGATATCGCCATCATTGCGAGGCCCATGCTGAATGCCTGCCCTACGAGCCGGACAGTGCCTGTGGATGCGGACGCGAGTCCGTATTCTTCTTTTTTCACCGAACTCATTATGACATTCATGTTCGGCGAAGAGAATATCCCGAACCCGAACCCTATCACGACGAGAACGC
>QMCD01003524.1_pt1 | contig 11452 bp, 10 predicted proteins | sample 1821841 | NCBI WGS metagenome assembly QMCD01 (sample SAMN01991225, study PRJNA193472) | Termite gut metagenome, whole genome shotgun sequencing project. | isolation source: worker | host: Macrotermes natalensis | reverse complement strand
TCAAACCCGCTACACTTATGATGCATGGGGCAAGCAGACGCTGGTTGCAGGAACAAGCATTACCGACCGCGGTTATACCGGACATGAGCATTTGCCTAGGTTTGGGCTGATTAATATGAATGCGCGTATGTATGATCCGTTGCTTGGAAGATTCCTGGAGATGGATCCTTATGTGCAGATGCCGGATTATTCGCAGAGTTTTAACAGGTATTCGTATGCGCTAAACAATCCTCTAAAGTATACTGACCCAACAGGTGAATATGCTCTCGGTTTTGTTTCAGGTTTTATCAGAGGTTTAGTACAAGGGAAGAATCCATTTAAAACAGGTCATCAAACAGGAGTGAATGAACTTAAAATAATTGGAGGATTATTTGCTAGCGACCCGAATAAGAATTTCGGTCAAAGACTTTGGGAAACCGTATCTCGTTTTACTTGGCAAGCACCACAAACTGCACTTGGTTTTGCTTTTTCTTATGTATCCAATGTTGCTTGGCAAGTAGATAAAGTAGATTATTGCGCCGGGGCTACCGTTTCAATTGGAAACAATTGGGGAAAAAGAACAAGTGCAGAAACATTAGGCAGTTTTATTACCGGTGGTAACCAATGTCTTGAAGCAAACCCCAATAATTCGTTGTTTCAGCATGAATATGGGCATTATTTGCAAAGTCAAGCATCCGGATTCGGTTATTTGACAAGATATGCGATACCAAGTCTCTTTAGTTTCAATAAAAGACAAATATATCATGATTACAATCCTGTTGAACAAGATGCGAATGCAAGGTCTATCAAGTATTTTTATGAAAGAGAAAATGGAAATTTTAATTGGAGGTTCGATAGAAATCCTATAGGAGCAATAGGCATAGGGGAAAATTGGACAATGGCAGATTACGAAACCGAAGCTTTTCAAAATCAGCTTAGCTTATTGAAAGTAAATCCTAAACCTGGCGACTATTGGAGCTGGATAGTTCCTATACCGATACTTTATTTTCAAGCGAAACACAATTACGATATAGATAAGAATAAGTATTAAATAGAAAAAGTTATGAAAACATTCATTAAAATCACCTCTTATTTTTTTGCAGTTCTGTTGCCAATAGCTACAGCATGTAGGAAAAAAGAAAACCTTCATTCAGAAATCGAAATAATAAACAATAGCGATAAAGGTATTTATTTTCAAGACAGAGCAATATATGAAACTTCTGATACTTTATTTATACCTGGTTCTAACCCTGCTACTGATAAATTAAATTTTTATTGTTCGGCAGGAAAAAGTAACATAATATGGACAAGAAGTGCTTTTGAAGGCGATTTTAATAGAGGAGCAAAATATTTACAAATTATTATCTTTGACGAAAATATTATACATACGGTTCCTTTTGATACCGTGCGAAAATATGATATGATATTGAAAAGATATAATCTTACACTGGAAAATTTACAAGATTTGAATTGGACTGTTTATTATCCGCCAACAGAAGCGATGAGATATGTTAAGCAGTCTCCACCGTTTGAATAATATAATGCCTCGTTTGATGTGTCGTATAAAAAATGAAAAATAGTTTGGCATAGTGTTTAGGTTATGTCGAAGTTAAAAGCAAATTTTTAATTTACAAAAAAGTTCTTTGAAAAAATTGATAAACAAGAGTTCTTGTAGCCGACTCAAACAACTTTCTTTTCCAACACGAATACAGACATTATATTCAAAGCCAGAAAATGGGTTGGGCTTATTTTTCTCGAATAGGTCTACCAAGTTTAATGAGTACCACTTTCCACAATGACGACAACCACGATTTTCAACCATACGAACAGGATGCTAACCGCAGGGCATTTATGTATTTTAATAAGAATGTGAAGGGGTTTTATCAAACAGAAGCGCAATATGAATATAATAAAGATAATAAAATTAGAATAGGCTGGGATTTTCGGGACAATCCTTTGGATGTTTATCATACAACATCAAAAAATGTTTATTATGATTATTATAGTTCTTCTGATATGTCATTTGTAAACAGTTTATCTTTACGAGCAAAATGGTATGATTATTTAGATCCATTGGGCTTAATAGTTGGTATTGGAAATGGATTATATTATAATAAACACAGGGTAAAATAAAAATATTAATAAATCATGAAAACTATAAAGATTTTTTTGTTACTTTTTTTAGTATTAACTTGCTCGGCTTGTCCATCTAACGATGAAGATGGGCATAAGTACATTACTATTGTCAATAAATCTGACATTAAGATTAGAGTTCAAGAAGTATGGAGCGGACATATCAATCAGGCAGACACTCTATGGCATTGTAGGTTGCCAGCCCTTACTATTGAAGCAAATTTAAACCGTCAGTTCGAAAGTGCAAATGCAGGTAGAGGAAAAACTTGGGAAGATAATTTTAAAACAATACCATACATTCAATTTTTGATATTTGATGCAAAAGTTTATGAGGAATATAGGGATTACGAAGTGCCTTGCGAAGAAACTAATTATACTATTCCTGTTTTACATTATTATCAGCTAACATTATCCGATTTACAACGAATGAATTGGACGGTAGTGTTTCCGCCACAGGAATAAGATTTAATAAACAGCTTGAGTTTAAATGCCAAATGGTATGATTATTTAGACCCATTCAGGCTTATTGTTGGAACTGGTAACGGATTGTATTATAATAAACATAGAGTAAAATAAATTATGAAACAGATTAAATTAACTATATTATTGATTGCAACCTCTGTGTTGTTATGTGCCTGTCCAGATAAAGAAGAAGTACATCGTTATACTACTTTTGTTAATAAATCAGATAGAGAAATTGTATCTCAAAGAGTATTTTCTGGGGCTATCACAAGTACTGATACGCTATTTTTCTGCGGAATGGGAGCGATAGGTATTATGGTAAATTCTCAACATAATTTTGAATGTCCTATTAGGGATAATGGTTGGGAAAATAGTTTTAATGCTATTCCTTTTTTACAAATTTCAGTTATGGATGCTGAGATTTATGACAAATATATATCAGAACCCTGCGACACAATCCGCCAGAATGTACCAATTTTACACATTTATCGCCTAACATTGGCTGATTTACAACGAATGAATTGGACGGTAGTGTTTCCGCCAGAGGAGTAAGATTTAATAAACAGTTTGAGTTTAAATGCCAAATGGTATGATTATTTAGACCCTTCGAATTATAGTCGGAATAGGTAATGGTTTATATTATAATAGGCATGGAATAAAATAGATATGATTTCATGGAACATGTTGATGGATTTAATATTATGAGAATGATGATGGAATTTATCCTAATGGTCAATGGCATAGCGGATCTTATCCTATAAATGGTTATAATTGGTCTTTGGATTATAACAATGCAGCCAATCAATCAGCTCTAAAAAAGCATACTCGTCTTCAGTGGTGGGACTATGTATTAGGTCCTTCCATAGTAATTCCGGGAATAGTTAATATATTGAATTTAAAGCAATAAAAAATAACATTATGAAAAAAGTAATAATATTTATCATTGGTATATTTATTTCAATACTTTCCGGTTGTTTTTCAACGGAGCATTATTTAATAAAGGATTTTGAATTTTATGGAGTAGAACAAACAAATCCAATGGAGATTCAGGATGAAAATAAAGTATTTCGAAATGTTAATGATACTTTGAAAAACGGATTATTTTTTAGAATCGTGGCTATTACAGAATACCGATATGGTTATTTGAATAATTTGTCTTTGATTGAAAACTGCTACGCAACTTCTGTACCTAAAAAAATTGACAATAATCTAATGTTGAATTTTTTAGAGCTACGATTAGATTCTGATATATATTTTGAAACAGATACAATAAAAAAAAACACAGATTTATGGAATCATCCAAAACTGAAAGATTACAGGTGGTTTAGTATATCAAAGACGGATTTTAGTTATAACGCAGTGATTGGTTTTGTTGGTTCCTTTTATGATAAAGTCAATATCCTCCCTACGGAATGTACTATTGAATTAATGTGTCCAACAAGCGATAATCAAACAATTACGAAATCAATAAACAATTTTATTGATTTATAATTTAATGAATGTTACAAAATAAGAATGGAGAAGCGTAAGTTAAAAAACGTGCGCAAAAGCAGCTTATTTATGACGGATGATCCTGACTACGCAGCTACATATGTAAAAGATGCTAACCGCGCAGAGCTTTCGAGTATTTCAATAAGAATGTAAAGGGATTTTATAAATCATACGAAGATAGATATGATGACAGAGGGTGGGATTTTTGGAGTAATCCATTGGATGTTTATCATATTGGTAAAAATAGCAGAGAGGATTATTACGATTATCGTAATTCAACAGATATGGCGTTAGTAAATAGTTTAAGTCTGCACGCTAAATGGTATGATTATCTTGATCCTTTGGGTTTAATTATTGGAACAGGTAACGGATTATATTATAATAAACATAGAATAAAATAGATATGAGAACATTTAGAATAACCATGTTATTGATAGCAACTTCTATGTTGCTATGTGCCTGTCCAGATAAAGAAGAAGGGCACCGTTATATTACTTTTGTGAATAAATCAGAAAAAAAAATATCTTATCAATTTGCTTTTGATAAAATTCTGAACATTTATCAAGATACTGTTTTTTATTGTAACAAAAGTTCTGAAGGTTTTATTGATGATAATTCTTCATATGTTCTTGAGTGCCCAATCAGAGTCGACAGTTGGGAAACAGACTTAAGTGATTTATATTATATTCAATTTTTGGTAATGGACGGCAAAAAATTTAACCAATATTATACAGAACCCTGCGACACAATCCGCCAGAATGTACCAATTTTACACATTTATCGCCTGACATTGGCTGATTTACAACGAATGAATTGGACGGTGGTGTTTCCGCCAGGGGAAAAATAGGATTTTGGCATATACCGGCGCGGTTCTGTGAACCGTACCAACAAAGGAAAACACAATTACGAGATTGAACTTTGGTATATTTACAGCTACTGCCGTGTGATTTTATCGCATTGTAGTGTTTACAGTAAACAATGAATATGGATTGCAGATTAAAAATACCGCACAATTGTGCGGCAATATGGAAAAGAAATAGTATCTCAACTTAAAATAAAGCGAAAACAGATAAAAATACAAACTTAATTTAAATTGATAATGAAATACAATTTTTTAACACTTAAATGGCTACTCACAATGAGTTTAGCAGTTGCATTCTTCACTTCTTGCGAAAAAGATAATGATGACAAAGACGCCGTTTCAATCACTACCGACCAAGGCGTAGTAATCAATGGCGTAAAATGGGCTACACGTAATGTTGCTGCTCCCGGTACTTTTACCTCGAATCCCAAAGACCCCGGTATGTTCTACCAATGGAATAAAAAAGCGGCGTGGCCGGCTGCGGGAAAGAACGTAACCGGATGGAATACAACTATTACCGAAAGTGACGTTTGGGAAAAAGCCAATGATCCAAGTCCTTCCGGCTGGCGTATACCCACTTTAGACGAGGTTGAAAAGCTGTTTGATTCGGACAAGGTAAGTAGTAAATGGACAACAAAAAATGGAGTGAAAGGTAAAAAATTTACCGATAAAATTACCGGTAATTCTATATTTCTACCTGCCGCAGGCTGTCGCAGCTACGAGGACGGTACGCTTTTGGGAGACGGCAGGTCCGGCTATTGTTGGAGTAATTGGGTACACGAACTTGATAAAACGCGTGCATATAGCTTATACTTCTACAATGACGGTGCAGGTAGCGGCAACTACAGCCATATCAATGCGTTCCCGGTTCGCCCTGTTGCTGAACATTTTTAGATGTGTTGTTTGGAATTTAGTCTCTGTTTGCCGCCCCCGCTGATGCTGGTTTGTAGTGCTTGTTGCACAACTAATATTTTTCGGCTTTGAAATTTCGTCAGGGAAATTCAATAGACCTTTTCGGAAAATCAGAAAATTTCTTTGCGGCTTCGCGTTAAAATAAATAAATGCGCTTGCGCTTTTGGAGTTAAACGCAAAGTCGCAAAGTTCGCGAAGACGCAAAGTTTTTTTTGCATTAATTATTTTCCGGAGAATTCTAATAAATGAATAATAATAAGTTTTTTATAGTCCATTATTTACTAAAAATTCACCCCGATTCCGCCCATAAACAGGCGAAACCGGGGTAATTGTATTATATCCGCGAACTACCTGAGAACAGCAGCACCAGATAAAAGTAGTTAATTCCTGCCGAATTATTTCGTACTTTAACCGTTCATCCTCTAATCCATGTATAATTTGGTTTTATTCCATGCGCCTTCCAACCTATCCGGGACAAAACTGAAGTGCCTGTCTCTGTATTCGTTCCATTCCGATTCCGACCAAATGAAGGGCTTCCCTGCAATCTCGGCTGTACCGAAACGCATCCAGAAAGAAGTTTTGCTGCTATTTTCGTTCGGCAAGAATTTGAGGTTGGCAAGCAATTCCATTACCTCCTTGGCCGAGTAAGCCTTGGCATCCACCGCTCCATCGGGAATGGTTTTAGGATATTCGGTCATTCCGCCGCCCAGATCCCAACGGCCGTATATGGATAGTTGCTCTTCCTCTCCCGCATCGTTCTTTCCGACATAAGTGATTAGCTCCTTGGCGCTTTTCATATCACTCACGCAACCAATCTGCTTGACGAACTGATCCCTGCGCATAGGCCGGTTGTCCTTCGATTGCAGGTCATTGGCAACGTCTTTGGAAACCGGAAAGTTCACGCCGAAAATATATTGGGGCGTAATCAACTTCTGGTCATATTCAGTAGGCTGTACAGTTTCTTCTTCTCCACTATCTTTTTTTTGAGTAACGGTAAGGGATTTACCATCGGACAAGAATTTAACGAATCGCCGGTAACTCATCTCAATCAGAGCAGTTTCGTTCGTTTTGGCATCAATCACCATATAGCCGTTCAAATAGGTACCAGTATTGTCGGCGGTCAAGTATTCATAAAACTCGTCGATGCTTTTAGCATACATTTCCGCTGCCGCAGCTCTCCAACATAACCATACACCGGTTGCTTTCGGTTCGTTTATGGAATACCGGTGGGTAGTCTCATTGAAGCATATCCCGTGTTTATTGAATCCGAAATCCATATTGCTGCCGAACTGTCCGGCGCAATAACAGTTCTGGGTTACAAATTCCACCCTGTCCTCTTCTTCTTTACGGACATCGTACCCATAAATGGTATACGAAATGGTCATAGATTGCGCCAGAAAGCCGCACCAGCTGTTGTGCGTCCAGAAAATATCGTCATCGGTTCTTTTCAGGAATGCCGAACAATGATCCGCTTTGTAGTTGCCATACTTGCTTTCGCGCGATAATGCCGCCACATCGGCTAAATCCATCTGGGCATTGATAAAATATACATCCAAATACGACAAGGGATCATCACCGTATCCCAACGATTGGGACAAGGAATCCTGCAACTTTCTGTCGTACTCACATTTGTAATCCTGCTCAATCCTGCTTATTCCCTCGGCTGAAAGTGAATCACCAAAAGAAACAATATAAGGTTCAGGATACCCCTTGGCTCCCTCGTAAATACCTAACATCCTGAATTTAAGCCGCATGACAGCATCCCTAATTTTTAAATTTAAATTTTCAGGCTCGAAAAGCCAATTATTCAATCCGGTCAGGTTATCCCGTAGAATACTCTCCGCTCTCTGCAAATCCTCTTTGCCCGGAGGGCATTGCTCGGGAAAAGAATGGGAAGTATCGGTTAAATAGAGGTTCTTCCAAGTATTGTTGCGCGATGCTTTCAACATGGCCTCTCCCTGCAGTTTTCCCTGAATGTATCCGGCATTGAATTCATTCAAATACGAAAAAGTTTTATCCATGGCAAAAATGCTGTAATTCCAGCAGTTGTCCCTTTTTTCAGCATAGCCGACTGTTTTATCGCTCAACTTGTACGTCAATTGTATAGGCGTGTCCAGCATGTTATTTTTTTGTTTCATAAGATTAAGATATTATTTTAATAGGTTTAATAATGGAATACAACTTGAAGCAATTTCAGAAGTCATTTTTGACTAACCATGTCCTGCCTTTATCTGCACAAAAACACAACAAACATATAAATTATTACAAAATTAAAAACAAAAATACTGTTATTTTGATTATTTTTTCACTTTTTTAAAAGTAAAAAATATTATTTATGAGCAATTTATAATTTTTTAAAATAAATTTTATCATTTTTTCCAAGTTGGGAATTTGTTTTTCCGGCGCTTCCGGCTCTGTTCGTCGCAGCGTATAAAATCTTAATAGTGAACCGTTAAACATAACGGCATTAGAGAAAACCGATTTTGCAGCGTGAGTCTATTGACGCAGAGGCAGTCTATTTTATTGTCTCACAAACTCAGTTTTCGGAAATACCGTAGGCAACGCCAATATGAAACGATGTTCCGTATTCGCGATAATAATATCAGTAACAGTAAAAATTGATCTGCGTAGCTTAGTTTGGCTGGCGTGCCCCGCAAGTGGGAAGTTTTCTTGAACTGGGCTTGAATTTTTGCAAGACTTCTAACATTTTTTCAAAGACTTCCCATTTTACACCTGTCAGACGCTCGAACTGAGACGAGGAACTTTTTTATCATTGTAAAACATACTTCAAAGATATGTATTCTTTATTAGAATTCTCCGGAAAATAATTAATGCTAAAAAACGCTGCGGCTTCGCAAACGTTGCGGCTTTGTGTTTAACCCAAAAAGCGCAAGCGCATTCATTTATTTTAACGCGAATTTTGCAAAAACGCAAAGAAATTCTCTGATTTTCCGAAGAGATCTAATGAATTACGAAACAAGTAGCCACTCAATAAGCATGAAGCAGATTAATGCTATTGATTGGCTCTTAAAACAGTTAAAATAAAGCTACTGCCTATTAATCATTCCATTCATATACTTTCGGTTAACACTCTTTTTATCGGCAAAATGAACCGTTCCAAAAGCGATATATCCTCTGTGATAATATCTGCTTGCCCTTGCATATTAGGAAGGTCAGGCAGTCTTTTTTTGTAAGTGGTAATGAGTCTGTCCGGCAGGCTTACTTCGACTGAGTAATAAGTCATTTCTATTGTTTGGACGGGAGTTAATGAAATATTACTCACAACTCCCCGAAGAATGCCATACTCGTTTTCAGGAAAGTTTTGTAAGCGGATGTTCACTTTTTGTCCTATTTTTACTTTTCCCGAACGAGCAACAGGTAGCATCGCTTTTCCGATTATTTTATTGGAAGAATCAGGGACAATTGTAAATACTTCTTCTCCTGCCGAAACATTTTGATTTTCGATCCAAAATTTGGCAAACGTGATTTTTCCGTTGATAGGAGCTTGTAATATATAATTCAGCTCCCATTCTTGTATACCTGTTTTCAGTTGCGAGATCAGCGATTGAAGTTGTGTTTGAAATCCATTCAACTTTTCTGTGTCCTGTTGCTCCGTATCCAACAACGATTCTTTCAATTGACCGATTTGGATTTGCATATTGTTTAAGTTTGTACGCATATTTTCGTTCGACAGCCGGCTTTGCAAATAAGTATTTCCGGAAGTTTCCAATTCCTGGTCGGATATAACTCCTTTAACATTCAGCAACGAATCGCGATGATATTGTTTTTGAATAAGAATAAATTGTTCGTTTGTGATTTGTTGTTGACTGAGTAAACTGTTGTATTGTTTTTCATACTGCGCAATTCTTTCTATCGTTATTGCCTTTTTTTGAGGATAATACAATAAGCGTTTGTATTCGGTGTATTCAAACAAAATAGTGTAAAACGAAGAAAAAAGCTGTTGTAAGGTGCCAAGTTGAAGATTTTTATCCGGCAATAAAAAACGGTTATCCTCCAGATTCAGTTGCTCCAAATAGTTTTTCAATATGATAATATCCCCGGGGTCAGCAGGATTATCGATTACTGCAAGATAATCGCCGCTTTTTACTGCCTGATTGTCATTTACATATAATTGTTTGATTTTTCCCGAAGCGTGTGCGACAACAGTTGCCGGAGGCGTGGATCCGGTCAAAACAATTTGAGCCGGAATAACATCAGGATATTTGAGAATCGCACTGCCAATCAGTAAGATAATGACAACAAAAGCCAATACTGTGATTCCCCACCGGAGTATCCAGGGGGGAACAGCTCCGAGAACTTCCTGAAATTCTTCGCTTCTTAATTCTATTTTATTTTCTTCATTCATCTTTATGTTGATATTCTTAATCGTTCAGTTATGATTTTGTACAATGAAAGATATTATCAAGATGAATATGATCACCGAGATATTTCTTAATTTCTTTTTGAGATAAAAACTCACTTACCGGAATTACGACAAATCCTACAGATTTTAATCTTTCAAGGTAGTCGTCACCATAAATTCGAAAATGGTCGTGCAGCCCAAATGCCTTTGCTCTCCCTTCCGGAGTAGTTATAGATGAATCTTCGTATGTTGTTGGCATGCCTGTGATTTGAGGAACCATTAAAATAGCGTTTCCTCCTTTATTTAGGACACGATATAATTCCGAAAGTGCTTTAATATCGTCCTGAATATGCTCTAAAACATGATTGCAAAAGATTATATCAAAATAATTATCAGGATATTGTATCTGTGTTATATCCATTTTAACCATGGCTTCCACATGAGTTAAATCTGCCGTCAAATAATTCTTAAAGTTCTTTTTAAACTTTTTTCGAAAACAATTTTCAGGAGCGATGTGAAGAAAACGGCTGTCATGCATTTTCATAAAATCAGTTTTTTTTCTTGTCAGATACAACCAAATTCTTCTATGCCTCGGATGAGAGCCACACCACCGGCATTCAACATCTTCTTGCTTATCCATGCCATAACCTCCATCAAATGTTTTAAATCGATATGTTCTCATACCACATATAGGACATTTTCTCGGTAATATCCAAATACAGTAACAAAGTAAATATGGGATAATATTTTTAATGAAATGCTTTGTCCGGAAATGATACCAAAAAAAGACCTTAATATAGACATCATAAGACAAAAAGCCTTTAATATATAATTTATTCAACATTGCTCTTATTACCATTTTTCAAATTCTATTTTTATATTGATACTCTTAATCGTTCAGTTATGATTTCGTACAATGAAAGATTTTATCACGATGAATATTATCACCGAGATATTTTTTAATTTCTTTTTGAGATAAAAACTCACTTACCGGAATTACGACAAATCCTACAGATTTTAATATTTCAGGGTAGTCTTCGCCATAAATTCGAAAATGGTCGTGCGACCCAAATGCCTTTGTTCTCCCTTCCGGAGTAGTTATAGATGAATCTTCGTATGTTGTCGGCATGCCTGTGATTTGAGGAACCATTAAAATAGCGAATCCTCCTTTATTTAAGACACGATATAATTCAGACATGGCTTTAACATCGTTCGGAATATGCTCTAAAACGTGGTTGCAAAAGACTATA
>QMCD01002129.1_pt1 | contig 11460 bp, 10 predicted proteins | sample 1821841 | NCBI WGS metagenome assembly QMCD01 (sample SAMN01991225, study PRJNA193472) | Termite gut metagenome, whole genome shotgun sequencing project. | isolation source: worker | host: Macrotermes natalensis | reverse complement strand
TTACAGCCTGCAAAAATCCATTACATGGCTGCATGGAGCCGTCGCTTCAAGCGAAAGCATTTTACACAGCTGTTTGGAGGTTTCGCTTCAAGCGAAAGTATTTTACACGGCTGTTTGGAGGTTTCGCTCCAAGCGAAAGCATTTTACACAACTGCATGAAGGTTTCGCTCCAAGCGAAGGCATTTTACACAGCTGTTTACCCTTTTTGCAGCATCCGGAAGTTTTCAGCATGTATTTTTACCAGACTTTTTCGGAAAATAAACTCTCCCCTTTTCCGAAGATATCTATTATTCAACGTGAGTTCAGGCTTTACTTAGTTGATTAATAGAAGTTACACAAATGAAATGAAGTTACAGGAAATTATAAAGTTGACGGTTCAGATTTTTAAGTATATTTTACATCATGCCATAATGCCATATCTATTACCGTCAAGGTTCTTGCTTAAAAAAATAAAGGGATAATTTTTCAATTACCCCTTTTATCATCATAGCAAATTTATGTTTTATTCCCCTAACTGTAAACGATAGAATTTCAAAACATTTAAGTCGGAGTCAATTTCTTTTACGTACTGGGCAACTGTCTTTTTGTTGTCACGGATAAATTCCTGATGCATCAAAGTATTTTCTTTGAAGAATTTATTTAATTTTCCTTGAGCAATTTTGTCAACCATATCTTCCGGTTTACCTTCGTTACGAATTTGTTCGCGGGCAATGTCCATTTCTCTGTCAATAATTTCTTGAGAAACTTCACTTTCCGTAATCGCAATAGGATTCATTGCTGCCACTTGCATAGCAATTTCTTTTCCGGCAGTTTCCAACCCTGTTGCATTTTTGCTAAAACCAACCAAAGTTGCCAAGCGGTTTCCATTGTGATTGTAAGCTGAAACAAAAGACATATCCAATGCTTCAAATTGATTTACTTCCACTTTCTCACCTGTTTTTCCACTCATATCAGTAAGGTATTCGCTAACAGTACGTCCTGAATCCAATTTGGAATCTAACAATTGTTGCAAATTTTGTACTTTATTATCAATAGCATAATCAATAATCGTATTTCCACATTCGATAAAATCAGCTGTTTTTCCGACAAAATCAGTTTCGCAATTCAACATCAAAACAACACCAAAAGTATGATTTGCATTTGTTTTAGCAATCACATAGCCTTCATTTGCACTTCTATCGGCACGTTTTGCAGCGATCTTTTGTCCTTTTTTACGTAAAATATCAATTGCTTTTTCTATATCTCCATCAGCTTCTACTAAGGCATTTTTACAATCCATCATGCCCGAGCCTGTCATTTGTCTTAATTTATTTACTTCAGCAGCTGTTATTGCCATTTTCTTCTCCTTTTTTTACTGATTAAAATTATTTTTTACGAGCGATTCTACGACGACCTTCCTCTCCATTGCTTTCACCGATACGTCTACGACGTCCTTCACTGTTTCTGCTTGATTTATTATCATCGTCATCATCTAAATTTCTTGCTTCATTTTCCAATGCTTCATCCACTTCGTCTTCCAAACGTTTGTCCTTATCCAAAGCTTTTTCATTCAATCCTTCCTGAATAGCATCACACATCGTCTTAACGATAACAGCGATTGATTTGGAAGCATCATCATTGGCAGGAATAGGAAAATCGACCGAATTTGGGTCGGAATTGGTATCCACGATTGCAAAAGTAGGGATATTCAACTTACGAGCTTCCGCTACCGCAATATGTTCTTTCATCACATCAACAATAAAAAGAGCCGAAGGAAGCCTGTTCATATCGGAAATAGAACCTAAGTTTTTTTCCAATTTGATACGTTCACGTTGAATTTGCAGACGTTCACGTTTGGAAATATTATTCCACTGAGGACTATTGATCAATGAATCAATAGAAGACATTTTTTTTACTGCCTTACGGATAGTGGTAAAATTGGTCAGCATTCCTCCTGGCCAGCGTTCCGTAACATAAGGCATTCCTACTTGCTGAACAGATTCTGCCACAACTTCTTTAGCTTGTTTTTTAGTTGCTACAAACAATATTTTGCGTCCCGAACGGGCAATTTGCCGGATAGCCGCCGACGCTTCATCAATTTTAGCTACCGTCTTATGAAGGTCTATAATATGAATACCATTTTTCTCCATAAAAATATACGGAGCCATATTGGGATTCCACTTTCTTTTCAGGTGACCAAAATGTGCACCTGAATCTAACAATTCATCGAAATTTACGTTTGCCATTTTTGTTTTTTTAATGTTTACATTCTTTTTAATTAAACTCAATCACAAAGTAGTTGCACAAAAGTGCGAAGTCTTTGCAATTTAGATACTAAACATTTTCTATAAATAATGCTTTGTAATCTATTTATAATAATATTAACGTTTACTGAACTGGAAGCGTTTTCTTGCTTTTGGTTGTCCCGGTTTCTTACGTTCTACCATACGTGGGTCTCTACGCATCAATCCTTCGGCTTTTAATGCAGGGCGTATTTCTGCATCTATTTCGCAAAGAGCTTTGGCAATAGCCAAACGCAACGCTTCTGCTTGACCGGTAATGCCACCTCCTGAAAGGTTTACTTTAATATCGTATTTGTCCGTTGCATTTGCAATGCCCAATGATTGTGTTACCACATATTGAAGAGTTCCGGTTGGGAAATAATCTTTATAATCACGTCCGTTAACAGTAATTTTTCCATTGCCTGTTGACATATAAATACGGGCAACAGCGGTTTTTCTTCTTCCTGATGTATTTATCACTGCCATAATTATTTAATATCTTTAATGTTTATTAATCTTGGTTTTTGTGCTTCTTGCTTATGCTCTGTTCCTGCATATACATACAGATTACGATACAAAGCACTTCCTAACTTATTTTTTGGCAACATTCCTTTAACGGCATGCTCAATAATAGAAATAGGTTTTTTTGCTAACAATTGCTTGGGAGTTGTAAAACGTTGTCCTCCCGGATAGCCCGTATGGCGTACATATTGTTTTTCTGTTAACTTATTTCCTGTTAAACGGATTTTTTCCGCATTGATAATCACGATATTATCTCCACAATCTACATGAGGGGTATAATTGGTTTTATGTTTTCCCCGTAATAATTTAGCTGTTACAGATGCTAAACGTCCCAAAACTTCTCCTTGGGCATCAATAAGCAACCATTCTTTGTTTATGGTCGCACTGTTTGCTGATATGGTTTTGTAGCTTAATGTGTTCATTTTTCTACTTTAATAACTTGTTAATTAATTACTTTTTTTACAAACAAATATTTCACCTTCTTTGTCTGTGGATAATAAATCGGTCTTTATTTTAAGCGTGCAAAGATACTACTTTTTTTAACACAAAACATGTTTTCAATGATTTTTATAAAAATAGCCGACTATAATTTTTATAGTCGGCTACCAAGACACAATAAAAGTTTTTTTAATCCATGTGCCCGACAGGTTGGGATAAAATCACTTTATCCTCTTTCAAATCCAATATTTTTGTCATACCTTCTTTATCAACTCCGCCAAGAGCAACCGTTGCTAAATTTTCTGAAGCACAGTACAAATAAACATTCTGGCTCACATATCCGCAATCAATATGAGCATAGGCATCTTTGGCAGCAGCATCCATTTTTTCCATTTTTTTAGCATTTGCAACAAAAACGAGGATAATCGGCGCACTTGCTGCAAATTCCGACCGTCCTGCAGCCTCTTTCCTGAAGTCTCCTGCTTTTATTAGTTTTGTTTGATGTCCTTCCGGCATATATAAATAAGCTCCTTGGGGAGTTATAATATAAATGTCAATTTCGCGCATATCACGAGCCGATGGCGCTGTTCGTTTCCCATCGTCTTCACGGTTTATTCCATTTGCTGCCCATAACAATCCGGATAAAAGGTGTGGTTCTAATTCTCTTTCCGAAAAATGACGCGTTGTTTTTCTTTCGTTCAACACTTCCATAAATGGACGTCCCCCACCTCTTTCAGCAGGAGGCAAATGAAGTTCTTTAATTTCTGTAGCATCTGCGGCGGCTGTTGCTGATATTCTTGCCGATTGTGATTTTCCATACATGAAAATCATCAAAAAAACTGTGACCAATGAAAAAAGTTTTACTTTCATTTTTACTATTTTTAGTTAATTATTCTAATTATTTTGATTGTGCAAATATATAAAAAATCTAATTACCATTCATTTTATTATACAAAATTGCAATGTCTTTATCCTTATTGTTTCTTTTAAAATCGTCTATTTCTGACAAAACACGTCTGTCGGTTAAGTTTTCACAAATTACAAATAGTACCAATTCTGATAATTCGGCAATAATAGATACATCGGCAAATAGATTGATAGAAGCTGTGTCAATAAAAATGTAATTGTATTTTTGAGTCAGATCGGAAAATATTTTTTCTAATTTATCTCTTGATAATATGTCCGAAGGATTTGAAATTGTTTTTCCTGCAAAAATAAAATCCATATCCGGACAAGCATTGTTTTTTGAGATAATATCATCTATAGAAACAGTGTCATTTAGAAGACAGTCAGTAATTCCGGGAGCAGAAACCCCAAAAAGATTGCTGATAGATTTGTTATGTAAATCGAAATCCACAAAAAGAACTTTTTGACCCGCTAAAGCAAAACTAATAGCTGTATTTAAAGAAAGGAAACTTTTTCCTGAACCTTTTTCCAATGAAGTAAGCAGTGTAACATGACATATATCATGCTTATTCAAAATAAAGTCAATATTACTACGTATCATTCTGAACGCCTCTCCAATTGACGTAGTGTTATTTTTTTCTATGACAATAATATTATTGTTTGTTTTTTCTTTTTTTCTAAGCAATGGTATGGAGCCTAAGAAAGGAAAGGAAAATTGTTCTTTGATTTCTAAAGGATTTTGAATTTTTGTACTCAAGAATTGCTTTGTAAAAAAACAAAAACAAGGAATGCAAATACCTACTATACCCGCTAAAGCCAATATCAACATTTTTTTAGGTTTGATAGGATCAGGACTTCCTGTTGCTTTATTGATCATTCTAAAGTTGGAAGTTGTTACTGCACGGGCAAGTTCATTTTCTTCTCGTTTTTGCAGTAAATAGAGATACAAATTTTCCTGTATTTTTAAATAACGCTCAATGGAAGCTATGTCTTTCTCCGTTTCAGGAATATCTGCGATTTTTTGATTCATCTGACTTTCTTTGTCTTTCATTTCTGTAATCTGAAGTTTAAGAACGGTAATCAGATTATCAATAGATGTCGTAATGGATTGCTTCATCGCATCAAGGGAATTTGTAAGATCTTTAATTGCAGGGGAATTTTCCGAACCATTTTCAATCAATCGTGACTTTTGAAGCATAGATGCATTATATTCGCTAATTTGTCTTTCTATAGGGTTATTTTCAATACCGGAATTTGACGGTATAAGCTTGTTAGTGTTTTTTGGGTCTGCTAAATGTGTTTTGATAAATTCGGCTACAGATAATTGATTCTGCAAATCAAATGCCTGCTTGTCATAATCCGAAGATTCTTTCAGGAAAAGATTGGAAGAAGCTTTAATATCTGCAATCATATTAGAGCTTTTATAATCGGATATATCTTTGTCTACTATATTTAACTCCTTTTCGATAATTTTAAGACGCTCGTCAATGAATAAGGACGTATTTTTTATTATTTGTTTTCTGTATGCGATATATTCTTCGCTGTATACTTCGACTAACACATTAAGAATATTATCTGCTCGTTCAATAGAATAATCTTTGATAGCTAACTTAATAACACTACTGTTTTTATTTATAGAGATATCAAGTTTTTCTGAGAAGTGTTTTCCTACATGTTCAGGATTCCATTTTGTTAAATGAATAGGTTTATCAATATAGTATTCCATCCCAATACAAGTAGGGAGTAATACTATTTTTCCTATTGGAGATGAAATGGTATCTCCTAAAGATACTTCTTTTTCATAATCTAATATTTCAATAGAACCAACTTTGAAGTTATTTAGAATTACTTTATTGTTTGTTTTTGGAGTAATGATAAATGAAAATTTATCATTATCCATTCCTTCCAAAAATAAAAATCCGATAGGAGGAAAATATAATTCATGTGTTCTAAATATATTTTCTATCGTATATTTTACATTCAGTTGTAAGCGTTCTGTCACTTCCGACATTAATTTTTGGGAACGGAGTAGTTCCACTTCATTATTAATATTTGTCTTTAACGAAAGGAAATTTATTTCTTTCATAATTGCCATTTCATCTAATCCACCACCGTGGCTACCATCTTCTTTAAGCATTAGCTGGGCACTACGTTCGTACACTTTAGGAGTAAAGACCATATATATTGATGCAATTAGAAGACAACAGACGATAGAAATAATAAATATTATCCAATTTGATTTTATAAATTGCAGATAATCTATAACTACAATATTGTCTTTTTGTATTTGTTTGTTGCTTTCCTTATTCATAAATAAAAATAATAAATATTTTTTTGTATTGGATTATCTGCTCCGCTTTGATTGTCTTTTTTTCCAGGTATTTGGTCCGACAATAATAATATCATTTTGTTGTAAATAATATACGGGTGATTCAAACAATTGAGATGATGTGAGATCAATAATATAAACTATCCGTTCTTGATTTTTTTCTCGAACAACTTTTATCTTTTTCCGATCACCATAAATAGAAATATCTCCAGCCATTGCTAAAGCCTCCAAAATAGTTAAGCATTCATTATCAACTGTATATGTTCCCGGATTATTAACTTCTCCCAACAAGTGAATTTTGAGATTTATATATTGTATCGTTACAATCGGATCATTCATGTAAGATCCGGAGATAAGCTTCTCTTTGATAAAAGAGATAAGTTGTTCTTTTGTAAGACCTTTTACAAATAACTTTCCCAATATTGGAAAATCAATGTTTCCATCTTTATCTACAGTATAAGACAATATTCTCTGTGAATTTAACGATTTTGAAAGATTGGTTTCGGAATAATTGGTCAATACAGGCATGTTGAATGGAAGCGCCAATTCTGGATTTTTACTTGAAATAACAATAGATAATATATCATAAGGCTGTATAATTATCCCCGGATATGTTTTTATTGCCGAAGTGTCATTTGTATTAACTTCTTGTAAATAAATTAAATCTTTATATGTTGTACAAGAAGAGATTGACACTAAAATGAAAAACAGATATATGGATAAACGTTTCATATTTGTAATAGATAAATTAAAACTGTCAAGAAAATCAAAGATACAACTTTAAATGATATATTTTGATGCTTAATCAAGATATTCGAAAATTTTCTGGAAATATTTAGAATAAACCAGTAAAAGATTGGTATAAATGCCGTTTTCTTTACATGAACGGATAATTTCCTTATTGAGTAAAACATTGCTCTTGTACGATTTGGTGCTAAGTCCTCCCATACGCATGGTAATCATATCTAAAGGAAGGTATTGATAGGGTAATTTATGAATAAATAAAAATCGTAAAAGCAATTCAAAGTCAGCGGCTATAGTATAGTCTGTTTTGTAATAACCTATTTTTTCAAAATTATTTTTATAAGTAAAGAAAGTAGGATGAGCAGGCATAAAGCCAAAACGAAACTGTTTAGGGTTAAATTTTCTGGAAGAATAATATCTGATTTTTTTGTCAAGATTTTCCGATTTTACAAAATGTACATCCCCATACACGACTTCGATTTCTTTGTTTTTCTCAAAAGCACAGACAATCTGTTCAATAATTGCGTTGGAGTTATAAAAATCATCCGAATGGATCAATCCGACAATATCACCTGTCGCCATTTTAATTCCTTTGTTTATAGCATCATACAACCCTTTATCTGTTTCACTTACCCAACGCATTCTTCTGGCAAATTTGCTTTCGTATTCTTTAATAATATCAAGGGTATTATCCGAAGAATTCCCATCAATAACAATATATTCTAAATCGGTATAAGTTTGATTTAGAACAGACTCAAACGTATTTCGAATGGTAGCGGCGCTATTAAAGGAAACGGTGATAAGGGAAATTTTCATGGTTCACAAATTGTTTGACAATAGATTTTCGTACAAATTAATATAGTTTGCAAATTGCTCGTTTTTATCATAAAAAGCAATTGCTCGTTTCCGACAAGCAACCTTGTCTACTGTTTTTTGTTGTGATTTTAGCGATTCAATAATTTCAAGTATCGATTGAAAATCGCCTTGCTCAACTACAAAACCTGTTTCGGGTGTTACAGCTTCAATGCTGCCACCCGTATTATAGGTCAAAACGGGTATCCCACAGGATAGAGCTTCTATGTTAGTTGTAGGGAAATTGTCTTCATACGTCAAATTCAAAAATAAATCTGCTTGTGAATACAATGTCACCAATTCTTCCCTATTTTCTGTCCTGCAAATTCCCTGTATATTGGCAGGCAGTTTTTTCAGTTGTTTTTTTGAGACTCCAACCAATATAATTTTAGTATCAGAATCAATCAATTGGCTTAACCGGATAAAATCGTCAAATCCTTTTTGTTGAGTCCAAAAAGAAGAAACCCCTAACAAAATAAATGGATTATTTTTCGTTATTGATCGTTTTTCGTTTTGTTGTGGAGAAAAAACTCTTGTATCCACTCCATTGATAATTATTTTTTTCGGATATTTTGCTAAAAAGGAATCATTTATATGATGGAAAAGCCATTGAGAAACAGGAATAAGTATCATGTTGGGTACAGAATTAAATAATTGCTTTTTGTCTGAAAAATTATTCATTGAACTATCTAAAAACCAACTGGCAGGATAGTTTTTTTTTCGAGGCCAATTATAGCATACCGTTTTCCATTTATTGCATTTGACATGTTCAAAATGGGGACAATGTCCAGTAAAAGCCCAACAATCATGCAGTGTCCAGACTATATGAATATTTGATTTTGCTAAATAATCAAATAATATTTTAATATTAATATAGTAGCCATGTAAATTATGCAAATGAATAATGTCTGGTTTTATCGTTTCAATTTGCCGAATGAATTTTTTTGTTGCTCTTGTAGAGGCAAATCCGTGCCTATCAAACAAGCGTGTTATCATTACATGAAAATAAAAATCAATTTTATTTTCAATTTTGATTTTTTTAGAGGCACTCAGTCTGTCGTAACGACCATACGCAATATAACTCTCCCAACCTTTCGCAATAGCTATTTGTCCTATTTCTTCAGCAATACGACCGGTCGAACCCCAGTTACTGACAGTATTAATTTGCAATAATGTAGGCATACAAAAACGAATAATAAGATTAGGATGTTTTATTTTTTTAATTTATGAACCTGCCTAAGGTTACCTTTTGATAAGTTCTGTGCAAAATTAATCATTTTGTTGATTAAATATAAGCATAATCATGTTTTTCATCAAACAATTTATTTTTAGACCGGTTCACACAAAAAAAAGCTATTTTCAAAATAAAAAGTTGCCCTACCTTTGACAAAAAGATGGCTATGTTTTGGTCAAAACATAGCCATCTTTCATTACAAACATGCCCATGTTTTTAACAAAACATAAGCATGTTTTTTAAGATTTTACTATTTCTTTTTAACAACCTTTTCAAATAAGGTCATCTATTGTAACTTCACCACCCATTATAATGATCGCATAATATTTGCGTTTACCTCCGCTCTTTATGCCAGTTTTTATATCAGCATACTTTCTAATACACTACCGAACTTTTTTACTTTACATTAATTGCATATAAGCCTTTATTTGATTTTCATCACGTTTATTAAAATCAAAATCAGCTGCATTTTTTGCATAGAAAGCATAATTTTGCTCCATATTTACTATCGCAGATTGCAAGGATGACATTTCATCGTGTTTAAAGATAATGCCGGTTTGCGGAATCTCAACCATGTCAATATTGCAACCGACTTTTTCACTTACTAATACCGGAAGTCCATTATATATGGCTTCTTCTACCACAAGCCCCCAGGGTTCACTTTTGGAAGGTAGAATAAAGACATCGTGAGATTGATATATCAAATAGATTTCCTCATTTTCAATAAATCCTAAAAAGGAAATATTTTCGTTCGCCATCTTTTTCAATTCTTTTTCCAAATAACCGGAACCGACAATTGTTAATGGTTTTCCATTTTGATTAAAGGCTTCAATCAAGAATTTCAAATTCTTTATATCTACCAATCTACCTACATATAAATAACGGATTATCGAATTTCGTTCTTTTTTTACTCTGTCTTTACTTTTATTAAATATTCCGACACCTTCCGTCATGCTGATTTTTCCTTTGTAATGCAATACCTCAAATATTTGTTTATGTGGAATACCAGATACTAAAACAACAGACATTCTAATACATATTATTCTTTTCACAAAGCCTTTTAAGCCTGTTATTGCTGATTCATAGATGGAAGATTCGCATTGTATGCAGTTTTTTTGCTTTGCGATAAAAAAGGAAAGAAGAACACATTCAATATCTGTCCAACCGGAGTATATAATTTTTTCAAATTTGATTTTTCGTATTTTTTTTACAAGCTGCAAAAAAATCGTTAGTTTACCTCTCTCTTGCAAGGCATGTTCAGATAAATATTCATACTCGAATACATATTTTGTCTCGTTCATTTCTTTTACAACATCATCATTTCCTTTTGCCAGGAAAAACACAAAAACACTTTTTTCCTTAGCAATTTCATTGATCAGGTTTATTTTATAAAAAGAAGGAGAGTTTGTAACAAATACTATATTGTATGATTGCATATATGATAAATTTGATTTGCAAACACTAACAAGTTTTGAATCCCTGTTAGTGTTTGTTTTAGTCCCTTTTTATTCCAAGTTCAGATTTTTTTGCCATTGGCTGACTTCTTTTCCTGTTTACTTGTCTTCTTATTTTATACTTCAATAAAATAACAATACAAAAGTACATATAATTCTTAACTCAGAGTAAATGCAATAAAAATAAATTGATAATACCGAATCGCTTCACTGCATTTGCAATGACTATCTCAGGTTTTGTCTGTATGTCATTGCAATGAACAAAGACACCCAAGCCACGAAGTGCAGCAAGAACAGTGAGACTTTTCAGTCGAGATAAGCCGGAATAGAAGAAAGAAATGAAAAAACAAAAAGAAATTAAACGAAACAAAAAAGGAGGCAGCCCAAATGAATTATGAAAAGATTTTTTAACGTGTACTTATTATTTAACAGTCATTCGTTTGCTTATACGCTGACCGTTATATTCCATCGTATAGAAATAAACGCCCGATGCATAATCCGACAGATTTAACTTTATCTGATGTTTCCCTGAAAGAGCGTTTTCCTGTTTGGTATATAATAACTGACCGCTTACACTGTGAATCCGGAACACTATTTCTCCATCCTGTGGAATACTGTAATTGATTATCGTATTACCTTTGGCAGGATTAGGGATATTTTGCTCCATGGTGAAGGATGCTTTAGAGAGGTCGTTGAGCCCGACATAATTTGTACTGCGGC
>QMCD01002062.1_pt2 | contig 11464 bp, 15 predicted proteins | sample 1821841 | NCBI WGS metagenome assembly QMCD01 (sample SAMN01991225, study PRJNA193472) | Termite gut metagenome, whole genome shotgun sequencing project. | isolation source: worker | host: Macrotermes natalensis | reverse complement strand
ACTCATCGGGATATTCCTCTACGAAATTCAATAAATTCATAATCTCCTGGATTTATAGACAAAGATAATCATTTTAGGCAAAATTACGGATAATCATAAAATTAAATAGTATAAATTATTTTTGATGATGGACTTAAAAGAAATTGTTATCATTATTGTATGCTTTTTCCTTTTTTAAATTTTCTGTCGCAACACTTTGTTGTCATCCAATGTAAATATAAGTGTTGCATCATCTATCCAATTTATTTTTGTCCATGTATATGTATAACGAACATAATCATCTTCATCATAACCTGTTACTTGCATATATCTATTCGTTTCAATTTCATACACCCAAACTTGTGGTAGTCCCGAACGGTCAGATATAAATGCTACTCTTTTTTTGTCCGGCGATAGCGAAGGACGATAATCATTTCTAAAACTTGTAACGAAATCTCCTACATCAAATGCAGAATGAATACCAATAACATTTCGAGATGAATGCAAAAAATTCCCACTAAACAAAAAATGGTCAAAATAATAAATCGGAAATTCATAAATCCCTCTAACTGCTGAATATTGCTTTTTGCTCAATGTCTGCAAGTTTAAAGTAATAATATTTCTCGAATTTCCAAAATTGTGCGAATCTTCATCAGATTGATAAACCAAAGAAGTCCCATCATCAGAAAATGAAGGACAACAATTATGATAAATGCCTGATGTTAATTTTGTTATTGCTTTTGTATTACAATCATATATCGCTATCTGAGAAGGTAAACCATTCCCAATATTGCTTTCACCGTCTTCCGTATGAAAGGCTATTTTTGTCCCATCGGGCGACCAAGAGGGCTTATAGCTGTTTTTCGCTATTGTTTGTACATTTGTTCCGTCAATATTTGCTGTTAATAACAACATTGTAGAATGTATTCCATCATGGTTATCAACGTATGCAATTTTTGTCCCATCGGGTGAAATTGCTAAGTCCCAAAAGCACTGATTTTCTGTTCCCTGCAAAATATATTCATGTTCTTTACGCTTGTTCGGCACAACCATAATCATTTCGGATTTTTGTGATTCATACCCTTTCTTTTTTGCAAGTAAATAAATGTAGAACGGTTTTCCATTTACAAAACCGTCTAATGTACAACTTTTTTCATTAAAATTGACTTCGCCCATACTTCGAGTTCTGTTGCTATAAGGTTCATCCGAAACGAAAATTTCTAAAACATCAGGTGTTATTACAGGAATGTTTTTCCCTTCATCACAACAGTTATCATCACTCCATTTTAAATGAACAACCATATCGCCAATAAAAGCCATCGGCATTGGCACTAAAAGAATGGCATCATCTTCTTTTTTACACGAAAAAAATGCAATTGTGAATAAAATTAAAATCAATTTTAATTTTTTCATTGTATACAAATTTTTATGATTACTGAATAATTATTTTTTGTCACTATATTGATTCCCATAGATAATTTTACATAATATAAACTCCTAACGGAAGCATGATTGAATCGCATAACAGTGTCCTATTTTAAAAATTAGTAATCAGTGAATTAAAAAAAAGAATGTTAACAAAATGAGCAGGCTTTAGAGATGTTCATTTTGTTAACAGTTATATATTTTTATTCCCTTGTTTTTCAGTATTTTAATTATTTTACTACACAACGGATATTAAAACCATTTGCCGGATCTACTGAACGCACTTCAAACCCTCCGATTGAACTATACCCTCTTAAAGCATAATGTCTAAAATCACACCAATAAAATGTACTAAAATACTTACATAATTCAAAATCATAGTGTATGCCATCCTTAGCTTCAATCCAACCATTAGCCGGCAGGAAAATTGAATTTCTTGTTTCAATATCAGTAAACATTAGTCCGCGCATATCTTCGTGAATGACCCATTCTCTACGAACTTTAGACTCATCTGTCAATCTTAAATAGTCTTTTCCGGTAGGCAGGGTCCATCCTTCCGGGCTTGGATTATTTACATCTTCCCAATAATCTGTATTTGTATCATACCCGGTCGTCCATTCTGTTGTTTTTCTGTTCCATTGATAGAGTTTGCCGGAACTATACTGATTTGCGGCAAATGTACCCGGCTCGTCAAGATTGCGAGTAGCCCAAGCTACGCCATTAACTACCACTGCCCCATCGGGAACATTTTTTATTGTTACCGTACAGGTATTTATTTTATCTTCGGCTTTGGCAGTAATTACGGCTGTGCCTTCGGCAATGGCAGTTATTTTTCCATTTTCATCTACAGTGGCATTGGCGTTGCTGCTTTTCCATTTTATAGTTTTATTTCTATCGTTATTAGTTGTGTATACATAAAAATCAAGCGTTTCAAACTCGCCAACAACAAGCGAAAGCGTTGTTTTATCTAAATAGATACCTGTTACGGTTTTATACTCGTCTTTTTTACAAGAATTAAGCATTACGGCACTTAAAATCAGAAGTAAAAAAAGACAATAAAGTTTTCTCATTTTTGCAGGATTATTTTCTTTGTAAATACTTGATCGCTTGTTTGGATTTTCAATATATACATTTGCGGCGGATAAAGAGAAAGATCCATCTCTTTTGTACATTCGCCGCTTGTGTTATCATTTAAAAGCTGCATTCCGCTTACGTTATACAACGTTAACGATTGAAGTGGCGTTTTATTGTCTGCACTTTGTATGGTTACGCGCCCGTTTGTAGGATTAGGAAAAACAAGCGGTTCAATCGTATTGGGGGCTGTCAATACAAGCGGATCAAAAACAGCTTCTTGCGCCGTCTCTTCTTCAAGGAAAGGCATACGAGCCGACCTCAAAGAATTACTGAAACAGTTGAAATAGGTGTTGTTTATGTAGATGTTTCGGTAATCAGCAATATTGAGAAAGGAAAAAGAGAGATAAAAGTAAGCGAACTTGAGAAAATCGCAAGTGCATTAAAGGTAGATTTGCTTTATCTTATAACTTATCCCGATATTTATGAGAAAAGAGTAGTGGGCGATATGGTAAAATCGCACAGGGTAACGTTGCAAATAGATATTGAAGACCATGTGAAAGCGGATGTGATTAAATTGGCATTAGGGGACAGGGTGTTGGAGATAAAAAGCAAATAAAGAGAATAATTTTCGTGCGGTTGCCCTACTAAAAAATGCTTCATTTCCGGCAAAATAAAGAGGCTGTCTAAAAAGAACGCGGATAACGCAGATTTTTATTTTGTTGCAAGAGATTGCAAATTATGAAAAAGAATTTTATCTGTGCAAATCCGTGTTATCTACGTTATCCGCGTTCTTTTTAGACACTCCCATTATTACCTATTTTACCACTATCTTTTCTTGCTTAACTTCACCAAGATTATTAGTTGTCTCTACGATATAGATTCCTTTATTTAAATAAGCTGATTTTAAATTGAAATCCGTAGATGAAGAATAAACTAATGCTCCCGTAACCGCATAAATACGGAGAAGTTTTGTTTCTGAAGTATTTATCTTAACATCGTTTATGGATGTTATGCCGAATTCTTCATTCAAAATATCAGCATTACTGCTGCTTTTGATTTCTTCTGCTTTTTGATTTATCGAAAGAAAATTCTTACCGTCTCTGTTTACTTGCAATATGCCGTAGGTTGTGTTGTAGAAAAGTTGTGTTGATACCTCCGCATTTGTAACAAAATTTTGTTCAAACACGTCAGAATAAACTTTGCCGTTAATTTCTATACTTTCGTGAAAAGAAGTATAAGTATCAGTTAAAATTCCTTCCGTATTAGAAGGTAAAATAAAGACACAGGTTTTATCGAGATAAGTTATGGCAATCACAATTTCGTTGTAATCTCCTCCGGTCATACAGCCATCGGCATCAAATCTGAAGTTAATTATCAGATTATTTGACTCTGTATTTAACCTTACAATTTGACTTCTATACGTATAATAATTTTCACTGTTATCTTCTCTTGAACGAATCCAATCCCACATGCTTTCTGTTACAGGTATATTAATAGTCTGCCCTAATTCATCTATAAAACTGTAAGTCTGTTCTTTTTTATAGGGGATTAATCCTTTTGGAAGGTCGCATCGTCCGAGTTCTTCTCCCATACAATTTGAAAAAACGAAAATAGCAACGAATGCCGATAGAATTATTTTTTTTGTTTTCATATTCTTATTTATTTGAGTTTAATTTTAACAACGTATGGCAGGTGGTCTGATATTTTAAACCTCCAATTTGCATATTGACCGCCTGGGTATCCATTGGGCCGGTCTTCTGCCCAAAGACATTCCGGTATCCCTCTCGAAATAACTTTGTAATTTTGATTTTGATTTTTCCAAAATATCAAATCAGGCTGGCCGCCACTATTGCGAGTCGCTTCGACATAGTCGTATTCGTTATCGTTTCCATCCCAATAAGTGTCTCTATTATTGAGTAATTTAAAACCCTTATTTTCTAAGGAATTTATTGTTGTTTTTCCGTCTTTTCCTTCTTCTGCCCGGTTATCTGGCCTTGGATTAAGATCTCCGGCTATAATAACGTTTTTTCCGCTTGTTATAATTTTTTCGTTTAAAATTGCTTCCAATACATTTTTGTTCTCATTGGTGTTTAGAGGTAAATGGGTAGCAATAATGGCAACATCGGCAAATTCGGCAACTAAATAAGTATGATAAGGAGCATCATCGCCCGGCGTTCTTATTACACAGGTTTTAATAGGTGATTTTAGGCTACCCAGCTTTTTTTTATTCCACAACAAGGCACCGCCGACTTTGAAATTGGCTCCCGGTATACCTATTATATAACCGGGAAATTCGAATGCCACACTCATTTTTCCTTCAAAACCGGTTTTTTCTTTTAGTATATCTAATCCGTTGATTGTTATTGTACTTTCTTCTAATTTTTTCTCCCAATTACGAATAAATTTCGGGGTTAGCCAATCTTTTATCTCTCCTAAGGGAGTAGGTATTTCTTCTATTGTTGCCAACTCTTGAATAGCAACTATATCTACATCTGATGCTTTAATGACTTCTGCACTTTTAGATAAAACTCCATTATTTTCTACATTATATGTCATAATGGTCAAATAGTTGGAAGGATTATCTATTGTTCCCACAAACTCACTTCCTGCTTTGACTTGAAATCCGGATCTTAATACAATTTGATTACCGGCAACGTATGTTGTTGTTCCTTTGCTAAGAACTTGTGTTGATACAATAACATTCGTAGCTTCATAATTGCCTGCTTTTGTACTAACAAGAGCTATAGCAGCGTTTTGCGCATTTACTACACCAGAACACCACACAGTCATCATTACTATTAAAGATATATTTTTTATTTTCATACGTAAATATTTTATTTTTAACATTAAGGTCGTATGGAACCCGCAAGCATTTTCATTCCCTATTAGCGAACGTTAGTTCATGCGGGTTTCATTATTATAAAATTTTGTTAAGTATAAGTTTTTTGTCTCCTTATTTCTTTTCTAACTCCATGATTCTTTTATCTTGCTCAATAATATAAAGCGTTAATTCCTCGGTCTTTTGTAATGGTTTTATCTGAAACTTGCTCATATCCAGTCTGTTTTGACCATATTGGCGGCAGATGGGATTTCGGGTAGGAGCTTGTTTGCTATAATAAAACCGGAGACTTCGTTAAGCAGTCGTAATGTATAAACATCCTCGAAAGCAGTTTCCTCTAATTGCAAGACCATTAACGTTATTTTCAAGATATGTGGGGCTTCCTTCCGCTTTAACCACCAACTTGGCAGCAGGAGTCTACATTGCCATTATGATGAATAAATAAACGAGGAACCCCTGTCATAAAAATTAGGTTAGTTTCTTTTCAATTTTTCAATTTCAGCTTGTTGTAGTTCCAGTCGTTTGTCTTGCTCTATGATATACAACGTCAATTCCTCAATCTTTTGCAATAGTTTTATTTGAAATTCGCCCATATCCAAGCCATTTTCAACCATATTGGCGGCAGATGGAATTTCGGGCAGGTGCTTGTTTGTTTGAATAAATTCACGAACTTCTTTAAGTGGTCGCAAGGCGTAATCTTCCTCGAAAACAAAGTCGGCTCCTTCGTTAAGATTTACAACGATTTCTTTAGCGCGGACAGTGCCGTTAACATCAAGTTTGTAATCCGGTGTTGTTGTGCCGATACCGACATTGCCGCCTCTTGCATTTAGTAAAAGAGGCGCTACGGTTGTTCCGTAATCCACCGATTGAATATAACTTACGTGCGAAGCACTGTTTACCCCCATATATAATATTTGGTCACTTCCTTTAATTGCAAAACCGTTACTTGCCTGATTTTCAATGTTTGCAGGATTACCCTCTGCATCGACTTGTAGCTTGGCTACGGGAGTTGTTGTGCCGATACCGACATTGCCGCTTGTATTAATTGTGAAAAACGGATTAGTAAATTGAGAATCAGATGTCTTTCCTTGTCCGATAGCAAAAGTGTTGTTATTATAGACTGTTCCAATAGACCATGGATAAGCTCCCTGTCTGATTAAATTAATGTATTGTCCGCTGTTTGTCGGTTTAGTTATCATAAGATTACCGTTATACGCTTCATCAGATGAGGTGCCAGTCGTTAATGCGACCTTCCCGTTTAATCGGGCAATACCGGTTCCATACGACCATGATGCCGTTTGTGCGTTTAAACTGATAGATGATGCGGCCACGCAAGTAGCCGCGAGTAATGTTTTTAAAGCTTTCATTGTTTTATTGTTTTATTGTGAATAATTTTTGAAATATATTTACGCCAAAACTAATCTTTATTTGAGAAAACCACAAATTAAAAACACCTAAATATATTGAAATATTAACGTTATGTTTATTGTCTTTTAATTAATTATAATTGCAATATAAATGTTCTTAAAAAACATCCTCGCAATAAGAAAATGGATAACTCAGGCGGTTATTGCCGGTGCTTTGCTTGTAGATGTTTCGGTGAGCTGCAATATGAGAAAGGAAAAAGAGAGATAAAAGTAAGTGAACACGAGGAAATTGCAAGTGCATTGAAGGTAGAAAAGTAAGCAAGGATAATAATTTTAATTCATTCCTCCTGTTTTTCTATAAAAATATTGTATTTTCGTCCCCTTGATTGAAGTATAGAAAAAATGGCTCGAAACTGGTATTTTAGACTCTTGCTTTGGCGAGAACGTAAAATAAGCGAAAAACAATTTGTGCTTATCTTGAGTTTCTTCGTTGGACTTTTCTGTGCACTGGCAGCGCATATTTTAAAAAGCACTATTCATCTTCTGCACAATCTGGTCAGTGAGGGGTTTTCGCAAGGCAACCTCAACTACCTTTATCTGGCAACGCCGATAATCGGGATTGCGTTCGCAAGTTTGTTTGTGCGGTATATTGTGAAAGATGATATTAGTCATGGAGTTACCAAAATCCTCTATGCCATTTCTCAACGAAAGTCGCGCATAAAAAGGCACAATATCTGGTCGTCTATGGTAGCAAGCTCGCTTACTATCGGGTTTGGCGGTTCGGTGGGGGCCGAGGCGCCTATTGTGCTGACCGGTTCGGCTATCGGTTCCAATTTGGGACGACTGTTTAATATGAATCAAAAGACGTTGCTGTTGCTGGTCGGATGTGGTGCTTCGGGGGCAATTGCGGGAATTTTCAAGGCTCCTATTGCCGGCGTGCTTTTTACACTGGAAGTGCTGATGCTTGATTTGACAATGGCTTCTATCATTCCGTTGCTTATTTCGGCGGCTACAGCATCGGTGATTACCTATTTTTTGTCGGATTATAATTTTATGTTTAGTTTCAGCTTGACCGATCCGTTTGTTGTTGAGCGTGTTCCTTTTTATATTCTACTGGGAGTTATTTGCGGATTCGTATCGCTCTATTTTACGCGCGGAATGAGAAAGCTGGAATCGTTTTTTGCCAGTTTGAACACGCCTTTTAAAAAGTTGCTGGTCGGTGGGGTAATGCTTAGCTTGCTGATTTTCTTTCTTCCGCCACTCTACGGGGAAGGTTATGAGACAATCCGCTATCTGTTGGAAGGACAAGCGGATATGACCACTCAAAACAGTATTTTCTACGCTTTCCGCGAGAGCTTTCCGATGATTGTTCTTTTTCTCTTTCTGATTATTTTTTTCAAAATATTTGCTACCGCTGCAACTAACGGGAGCGGCGGTACGGGTGGAATATTTGCCCCAAGCTTGTTTATTGGGTGTATAACCGGTTATGTAATGGCACATGTCATCAACTATTTTCACTTTGCCAAATTGCCCGAAAAGAACTTCGCACTTGCCGGAATGGCTGGCGTAATGGCTGGCGTGATGCACGCTCCTCTGACAGGGACGTTCCTTATTGCAGAATTGACCGGCGGATATGCGCTCTTTTTGGGATTGATGATTACCACCATAACGGCATATATCACCATTATCTCGTTTGAACCTCACAGCTTGTATGCCATGCGCTTGGCTCAAAAGGGTGAACTCCTGACACACCATAAAGATAGAAGCGTACTTACTTTATTGAAAACAAATAATTTGATAGAGGAAGACCTGCAAATAGTCCACCCGGATATGTATCTGCGCGATGTGATTGAGGTAATTTCCAAATCAAAGCGGAATATTTTCCCGGTAGTCAATGATAACGGCAATCTGGTTGGTATCATTACCTTGGACGAGATACGGAATATCATGTTCCGGGCCGAACTTTACGACCGCTTTAAAGTAAGCAAGCTGATGATTACCCCCCCCGGATTTGTCTACCTGAATGACCCAATGGAGAAAGTGATGCTTCTATTTGAAAGAACACAGGCATGGAATTTGCCGGTATTGGACGAAGAGCAAAAATACGTTGGTTTCGTTTCAAAGGCAAAGATTTTTAATGCGTACCGGGATGTGCTGGTGAAAATGTCGGATGAATAAAAGCATGAAGGCGCGAAAGCACGAAGGCACGAAGGCACGAAAGCGCGAAGGGGCGAAAGCACGAAAGCACGAAGGGGCGAAAAGATAAAGGATTTTTCTTCTTGCTTTTATTTTTTAACACTGTAAATTTCATCATATAATCCTCCGTTTTTCTATTTTTTTTGTAATTTTGGACGATAAAAACAACTGCAACCATGTGTAATAGAAGTTTAGTTTCCATTTCCGATTATTCAAAGGAAAAAATTCTCCAAATATTAGAAAAGAGTGCCTCTTTTGAACAAAATCCCAATCAAAAGATACTGGATGGAAAGGTTGTCGCAACGCTTTTTTTTGAGCCGTCAACCCGTACCCGTTTGAGCTTTGAAACAGCTGTTAACCGGTTGGGCGGCCGGGTAATTGGTTTTAGCGATGCTTCTACATCAAGTAGTGTGAAGGGGGAAACGCTGAAGGACACCATTATTATGGTGAGCAACTATGCCGATCTTATTATTATGCGGCATCCGATAGATGGTGCTGCGCGGTATGCCTCGGAAGTGTCGAGGGTTCCGGTCATCAATGCCGGCGACGGCGCCAATCAGCATCCTACACAGACGATGCTTGACTTGTATTCAATTCAAAAAACGCAAGGCTCGCTGGATAACCTGAATATTTGCATGGTAGGCGACTTGAAATATGGGCGCACGGTACACTCGCTGCTTATGGCAATGTCGCATTTTAATCCGGCTTTCACGTTCATTGCGCCTGATGAACTGCGTATGCCTGATGAGTATAAAATGTTTTGCACAAAGAATCATATCCGGTTTAACGAGTATTCCGATTTGAATGAAGAGAACATTGCAAATACCGATATTCTTTACATGACGAGGGTACAGCGAGAGCGTTTTACCGACTTGTTTGAGTATGAAAAAGTAAAAAACATCTATACATTGAGAACTAAATTGCTGGAAAACACAAAGCCCAACTTACGTATCCTTCATCCGCTTCCGCGTGTAACCGAAATCGACTATGACGTGGACGAAAATGAAAAAGCGTACTATTTTACACAGGCGCGTAACGGAGTGTTTGCAAGGCAGGCGATTATTTGTGATGCGTTGGGGTTTTGATGGGGGGAAATTTAAGAGTTTAAAGTTTAAGGGTTTAAAGTTTAATGTTTAAGGGGGGGAAAGGATGAAGAATATTTCAAAGGAACTGAAAGTTGCGGCATTGAAGGATGGGACGGTTATAGACCATATTCCTTCAGAAAAACTGTTTAAGGTAATTTCTATTTTACGTTTGGAAAATATTCCAAATCAGGTGACTTTCGGGTATAATCTGGATAGCAGTAAATTGGGTAAAAAAGCAATTATAAAGGTAACCGACCGTTTTTTTGAACAGCGCGAGGTAAATAAAATAGCTATTTTGGCTCCCAATGCAAAAATAAATACAATTCGCGACTATGAAGTGGTAGATAAGAAAACGCTTGAATTGCCTTGCGAAATTACCGGCGTGGTTAAATGTCTGAATCCTCAGTGTATTACGAATAATGAACCTATGTCCACTCGTTTTTGCACGGTCGATAAGGAGCAGGCTCTTTTCAAGTGCCACTACTGCGAGCGGATAACAAGTGCTGAAGATTTGAGTATCGTCGAATAAAGTCCTTTCTTGATGAAACATACCTTCAAACCCGGAACGATGATTTATCCGGTTCCTGCCGTGATGATCTCCTGTGGAAAGACGGACGAAGAATTCAATATTTTCACAGCAAGCTGGGTAGGAACAGTTTGTACGAATCCGCCAATGTGCTACGTTTCCATTCGTCCTGAAAGATACTCCTATCCAATTATCAAAAAAAATATGGAGTTTGTTATTAACCTGACCGGCGAAGAGATAAGCTTTGCAACAGATTGGTGCGGTGTCCGTTCGGGAAAAGAGTTCAACAAATTCAAGGAGATGAAACTCACTCCTGTAAAAACGGAAGTAATCGACTCTGTTCTCATTGCCGAATCTCCCCTTTCTATTGAATGTAGAGTGAAAGAAATCATCCCGCTTGGTTCGCACGACATGTTTATTGCCGAAGTGGTCAACGTACTTGCCGATGACAGGTATATGGATAAAACTACCGGTGCATTTGAATTATCAAAAGCTAAACTGATAGCCTACAACCATGGAGGGTACTTCAAGCTTGGCGAGCAAATCGGGAAGTTCGGATGGTCGGTACGGAAGAAAAAAAGCGTTAAACGTACTTTTAAGTAGTTTAGTAGTAGGTAAAAAATAATATGCTTATCAGCTATATTACCCCCTATACTCACAAGGAAATAGATTGAGAAATTCGCATTCTATTTCCTTGTGAGTATAACAGGAACTGTGAACTGTTAGAGGACGGGGTGATTTTGACCCGGCAGGCCAAGTCGGGGTTTATATCTTAAAACAAACAGGAAACAGGTTGTCGGCGGCGGTACATTATACAGATAAGGGTATTGTAATAGAGAAGTTTACAAAGAAATAACGTTTTTATAAAAAATTAAAATGATTATCCGCGATAATACCTAATACGAATGTCAAGAGCACACCCAAGTCCGTAGGACTTACATTTGGATAGCCCCTTACAAGCGAAGCGCAGTTC
>QMCD01003790.1_pt1 | contig 11474 bp, 9 predicted proteins | sample 1821841 | NCBI WGS metagenome assembly QMCD01 (sample SAMN01991225, study PRJNA193472) | Termite gut metagenome, whole genome shotgun sequencing project. | isolation source: worker | host: Macrotermes natalensis | reverse complement strand
CAATAATATGTCTCACGGCTGATGCCTGTTGCCTTACATACCTGCGACACGGTGAAAAACTCGTCTTCAAGCAGGCTTACAATCTTTTCTGTCAATTCTGTGTTGTACTTTGCCATAATGTTTTTGCCATATAGATAAACAGGATTTCTATTTATGCAGAATTTTAACAGTTTAGAGGTAAGTGGCAGAAGCTTCGTGTTATGGCCCTCCTTCTGTCGGCTACACCGAAACACTACGCTTATAATAGTCAAATCTCCGTTATAACTCAAACTGCTTCTAAAAAGCTGTCTCAAAATAACGCATAGTAGAATACCTCTAAAATTTAAACAGTTACTAACTCGACATACAGAATGTCATTCTTTTCCAGATAATGAATCTTATTTTCCCTCGAAAGCCAGCCGAGGGTGAGATATACATACATCTGCCTGTAACCTGTTATTTTTTCTATGTCATCAATTGTCATCATACCCCTTTCGCAGAGTAATTGCCATACTAATCCGGCATCAGCACCAATAAGATTATTCAACATATGCAATAAAATTTCAAGATTCCACAACTTCTTCTTTTAAACGGATGCTTATCTTTAAAGCATCTTTCCGTAAGAATATGTTTTATTAGTTCCCGATATAAAAATATGTCCGCTATAGTTTACAGGCAATGAAAAATCGACAAACAGATGCTATTTTCCGATGAAACCGGTATCCTTATATGTCAATTCAGGATCTCAGTATTATGCTGATTTTAGTTCAGTTCCAGCTCTCCATACATTCCTTTTTTGAGGTAACCATCGTTCTTTACGGCTATTTTTACCGCATAGACCAGATTGGCGCGTTCGTCCCTGGTCTGAATGGTTTTTGGAGTGAATTCCGATTTATCCGATATCCATGTAATTGTGCCTGCGTACTCTTTCTTGTCTTTTTCTCCGAAGTCGGCAAATACCCTGACCTGTTGTCCTATTTTTACTTCGGTAAGCTGACCGGAGGTGATATATGCCCGCAGAAACATATTATCCATATCGGCAATCTTGAATAGGACTCTGCCTTGGGTTGCCAGTTCTCCCTGTTCTGCGTATTTGGATAGTACAGTCCCTTTTATCGGGCTTGTAATAATTGATTTTTGTAATTGGTCGTTCAATTGGGCAACCTGTATATCCAGCCCTGTACTTTCTTCGGATACTCCTCTGTTAGAGTTTTCCAAAGTCTCGGTTTGTGCAGCCAGCTGCCTTTCCAATACCAGTATCTGAGCATTGATGTCATCTACTTGTTTCTGATTGGCGGCATTGGACTTTACCAGATTCTCGAAACGTTTGAGTTCATTTCTTTGAGTAGCTATTTGTTGTTTCGTGGCTGCTATCTGGCGGGGTACATCTGTATAACGGGTTTTTACCGATTTCATATTGGCCAGCAGCTGCATCTTTTTCAGATATAGCTGTACAGTGTCTATATAACCTATTTCCCTCCCTGCATCGAGGAGCTGGCCTTCTGTAATATCAAATTGCATTATCTTTCCGTTTGTTTCGGCAGAGACAATTACTTCGGTTGCTTCAAATACGCCCGATGCATCATAGTCGCCATTACCCCTGCCGCAAGCTGATAAAAGGATGACAAAACTGAAGTAAAGTATATTTTTTATTGTATTCATGCGATTAGTTATTTGTTGTATATTTCAGATTATATATAGATAACAGCAGTTCTATTTCGTGTTGTATTTTATCCTGCTTAGCCAGATCCTCATTATTTATTTCGCGCATCAGGTCGGTAACAGTCTGTGTCCCATTAGCTACTTTTGCCTCTGCAGCACGTTTTACACTGTTTCGGAGCGAAATTATTTCATCATCGTACTTCAATAAGTCCCGGTTTTTTTCTATCTCCTGTTGTTCTTGGGTAGTTTCCAGATTTGTATTGAAAAGAAAAGTCTCACGCTGAGTAAGAACGTTATCCTGATTAATTTCTATCAGCTTTTTATCGTTTTTTTGAGTATAAAGGCTTCCAAAGTTCCATGACAAACGGACTCCCCCGATATAATAGGGAGAGAAATCATTATCCAGCATATTCAATCCCGGTTTGCCATAACCTCCTGTAAGGAACAAACCTAGCTTTGGCATATAGCTTGTTTTGATTGATCTTTTTTGTGTTTCAAGGCTGTTGAGTTGTGCATCGAAGAGTTCTAGTTCAGGGCGATTCACTTGTGATGAAATTATCAGGTCTTCCCCCTCCGGTTTTTGTAATGTGGTACTTTTATCCAGATTCTCTCCTATTAACAGCGCTAGCATATCCAGATAAGACTTTCTGTTCGACAGCAACTGTGTTTTGTTTTGCACAGTTTTCAACTGCTCTACTTTAATAGCATCCAGATCGGCCTGATTGGCTATCCCATTTTGAATATAGGACGAGATCAGGTTGTAATTCCGCTGCAATTCATCCTGTAAAAGGTCATTTTGCTTTAATCTGGCATCGAGTAATAAAATACCGAAATACAATTGATTGACCCTGTCGTTTATTGTATAAAGGTCTACATCCAGTTGCTTTTTCTCTACATCGGCATTTGCATTGGCTATCTCTTTTTTTGAGCCTATTGCTCCTCCGTCCCAGATAGTCTGGGTAATATCTATCGTTGCAGAATACTGGTCTTTGCTTAACCCTTTGATATCTATCCCCGGAACGGAAATTGGTATCTTGGTTACTTCCGACTGATAAGATGCTTTTGCCGACAATGAGAACTGAGGCAGATATCCCTTCCCTGCATTCGACAGATTATACTCTTTCGATTTCTCTATCAGCTCGTACCGTCTGATAAGCGGATAGTTAGCTTTTGCTTTCTGATGACAAACCTCAAGCGGGAGAGTTGTCTGAGAGAAAGCCAGAGATGGGATTGAAAATAAAAAAAGTAACAGGTATTTTTTCATAATTCCAGTAATTATTCGTCTATTTTCAACATCATTTTTATCCATTGTGGAACAAGTTTCCGGCGCTCATTGATAAAGTTGGTATAATCATCTTCAGTCATCGGACTATGTATACTTATCAATAAGGGTTTGCCTACAATTGGGAACACAGTCATTGATACGATGTTTATAAAGATTTGAAGCGGAGCAATCCCTTTTATTCCTTTCTTATCCATCTGTTCCTGTATCTGCTTGTAGAAGTAATTATTTTTTATGAGATTCTCTGAAATCCCGATTTTTTCTATCAGCTTCTTTGGATTGGCTTGTATTTCACTTAATACAAATAATGGTAAATTGGGATTTTCTAAAAGAGAATCTACATAACGGTTTGCAATCAAGTCTATTTTCTGAGAGAGTCCGATGCTTTCATTATTGACAACGCCAACTATCAGTCCGAACATTTGTTGCATACTTTCTTCCATTATTATATCGAACAGTTTCTCTTTGCTGCGGAAATAATAATTTAGTAATGCCAGATTTATACCGGCTTCATCGGCTATATCACGTGTTCGCGCTTGTCCGTATCCTTTTTCCTGAAACACTTTTCGGGCAGCTTCCTTTATTTTTTCTTCTGTCGATATATCTTTTTCCATAAGTAAATTATTATTGTTGTGATGCAAATGTAGATTGAATTTTTGATTTAATCAAATGATTAAATAATTATTTAAAAAAATATTTTTAATTGTTCTGCCAGATGATAGCTGCCTTTTCTGTGATTCCTTGCAAATAATGCTTTATAGAGAGTGATTCATAAGAAAAGTTTTATCTATATAGTTGGAGTTGGTAGCCTTTAGCTGTTAGCTTGCAGTTCTTTGAAAGATTGATTCGTAAATTTGTAGATTAGAATATTAGCAAATGAGTGAAATAGTGTAACCTTTGTTACCTTTTAAGGGCATAAAATCATCTCGAAGAGTAGTTATTTATATTGATTTTCATCTTTTTATCTTGGATAGTAGTAAGCATAGGTATGAAAACCGGATGAAGAATAGATATTTTTTAACATGTTATGATATTTAGCATACTAAAAATGATAATATCCTCAAAACATTTCACTAATTTTGGAAATATCGCCTCAAAATGAGGCTATTTTGGTAAAAGGTATAATAATATTAACCATGTAAAACATTTTTAGCCATGAGAACTTACCAAACACAAGAAATCAAGAACATAGCTATTCTTGGTAGTTCGGGAGCGGGCAAAACCACTCTCGCCGAAGCCATGCTCTACGAAGCGGGTGTCATAAAACGCAGAGGAAGTGTTAAGGACGGAAATACTGTCTCGGACTATTTCCCCGTGGAAAAAGAATACGGATATTCCGTTTTTTCCAGCATTTTCTCTGTGGAATGGATGAATAGAAAACTTAACTTTATTGATTGTCCGGGATCAGATGATTTTGTCGGAAATGTAGTTACTTCGTTAAATGTTACAGATACAGCACTGATGGTGCTGAATGCCCAGTATGGTATGGAAGTAGGTACCATAAACCAATTGAGATATACTCAAAAATTTAAGAAACCGGTGATTTTTATTGTCAACCAACTAGATCATCCAAAGGCAGACTTTGAAAATGTGGTTTCTCAACTTAAAGCCGATTATGGCGAAAAGGCTGTATTGGTACAATACCCGGTCAATTGTGGGGAAGGTTTCAATGCTGTTGTTGATGTTTTGAAATTTAAAATGTTCCGATGGAAGCCTGAAGGTGGTGTTCCGGAGGTTCTCGATATACCTGCCGAAGAATTAGATAAGGCAGCCGAATTGCAGCAAAAACTGATAGAGGCAGCTGCGGAAAACGAAGAGTCCCTGATGGAGAAATTCTTTGAACAAGGCACGCTGACCGAAGACGAGATGCGTATGGGTATACGTTGGGGGTTGGTAAACAGGGATTTGTTCCCGGTATTCTGCGTATCTGCAGAAAAAGATATGTGTGTGCGCCGTACAATGGAATTCCTTGGTAATGTAGTACCTTACGTGCGCGACCAGCCTGCCCCTGTGAATACCGAAGGAGTGGAAGTGAAGCCCGATTCGGAAGCACCGGCCAGCCTGTTCTTCTTTAAAACAATGGTTGAGCCGCATGTAGGAGAAGTTTCTTACTTTAAGGTAATGAGCGGTAAAGTACATGAAGGAGACGACCTGATAAATGCCGACAGAGGTTCGAAAGAACGTATCGGCCAGATTTTCTGTCCGGCCGGACAGCAGCGTACAAAAATAGAAGAGCTGGTAGCCGGAGATATCGGGGCAGCAGTGAAGCTCAAAGATGTACGTACAGGTAATACTTTAAATGCAAAAGGCACAGATAATAAGTTTAATTTCATAAAATATCCGGACCCTAAATATCGTCGCGCTATAAAGGCTGAAAATGAGAAAGATACGGAGAAGATGAACGAGGTGTTGCAACGTATGCATGAGGAAGACCCTACATGGATGATTGAAAACTCGAAGGAGCTGAAGCAGCTTATCGTATCCGGACAAGGTGAATTTCACCTGAAAACATTGAAATGGAGAATAGAAAATAACGATAAGATAGGCATTGTTTATTCCGAACCTAAGATTCCGTATCGTGAAACCATAACAAAGTCCGCACGCGCGGATTACCGTCATAAGAAGCAGTCGGGTGGTGCCGGACAGTTCGGAGAAGTGCATTTGATCGTAGAGCCATATGTGGATGGTATGCCATTGCCGGAAACGTATAAGTTTAACGGACAGGAATTTAAGGTGCAGTCACGAGATGTGCAGACTTACGATCTCGATTGGGGTGGCAAGCTTGTCTTTGTCAGTAGTATTGTCGGAGGTGCTATCGACGCGCGCTTCCTGCCGGCTATATTGAAAGGTGTGATGTCGCGTCTGGAGCAGGGGCCTCTTACCGGCTCATACGCGCGTGATGTTCGTGTGATTGTTTATGATGGAAAGATGCACCCGGTAGATTCGAATGAAATTTCATTCATGCTTGCCGGACGAAATGCGTTTAGCGAAGCATTTAAGAATGCAGGTCCGAAAATCCTTGAACCGATCTATGATGTGACAGTAACTGTTCCATCGGATAGGATGGGGGATGTGATGGGAGACCTCCAGAACCGCCGTGCCATGATTATGGGAATGGAAAGTGACAGGGGTATAGAGATACTGAATGCTAAAGTGCCGCTGAAAGAAATGGCTAACTATTCCATTTCGCTTAGTTCACTGACCGGAGGCCGTGCTTCGTTTACAATGAAGTTTGCAAGTTATGAACTTGTGCCGTCTGATGTTCAGGACAAGCTGTTGAAAGAGTACGAGTCAAGTCAGAAAGAGGAAGATTGATACTGACAAATTGATTATAAGATAAGGAAGGTTCCGGATAATACCGGGACTTTCTTGTTTTTTTCGCCCAATGAATTATCTATATCTTAAAAATATATTATGAAAAAAAACTTTATTCTGATTATCTTATTCTTGCTAATAACAACAGTATTATCTCATGCTCAAGGGACAGCTATCATAAGTCATGTCTCGAATGATAAACTATATTATGTAGGTTCATTGAAAGAAGCCACTAATAATGTATATCAGAAATTGAAATTGCAAGTTTTTGGAGGAACTTTCTTCAATAATTCTTTATCAACCGATACCTATTCTATAAGTACACGTAGTTCGAACCTTATAAACATGGAAAGAAGCGGAGGAGGTCCGTATGAGGGATATGAGCTTAAAGTATATAAAAATGGCTCTCTATATGATTTTGTCATTCAAATAAACCGGACCTATGTTTCTCTTTTTGTTCAGTCCTGGTTATTAAATGGCCCTTTAGATCAAATGACCCCAATGTCTCCTGTTGATATTGTAAAATACGATCCTTCAGGAAAAACTGATGTAACAGATACCTTTCCACGAAAGATTATAAGTGCTACTGATGAGTCTGGCAATATTGGTATCGGAACATTATCACCACAAGCGAAACTGGATGTAAAAGGGACAATCCGCGCTAAAGAAGTAAAAATAGAAATGAATGCTGGTGAAGGAGCCGATTTTGTTTTCGATCCGGACTATAATCTCAGACCTTTAGCCGAAGTGGAAGCTTTTATCAATGGAAATAAACATTTGCCGGAAATCCCGTCAGAGAAACAAATGGTTGAGGGTGGATTGGATATGAGTAAAATGCAGATAAAACTTTTACAAAAAATAGAAGAGTTGACTTTATACATTATTCAACAGCAAAAGCAACTTAATGAGCAAAGTAAGAAAAATGCAGAGTTAGAGGAAATGATAAAAAAAATACATCAGGACTTAAAAGATAAATAAATACTATATGTAAAAGGGTATGTGAAAATAAGTTGATATATCCTCTTCCTTTGTATTGATGTTAAAATGCTATCTTTGCATATATTTAATTGATATAGAATATGAAATACTTTATACGGATAGTGGTTATCGCCGCACTCGGGCTTTATTCATGTAGTAACAGTAAGCCTTTTCAGAATAACGTATCTGCACAGGAAACGGGAGTAGAGGAGAGAACGGCACTGGAACTACCGGAGGTACCGAAAGAACTGACGACGCCTGTCGACAGAGCCAACTTTTTGATTACCCATTACTGGGATAACTTCGATTTTTCGGATACAACATATATTCATCTGCCTGACATTACCGAACAGGCTCTGGCAAACTATGTCCAGATTCTTCCGATAGCAGATAAGAATATTGCCGAACAATCTATAGCGGCTTTATTAGATAAGGCTGAACATCAGAAAACACCGGACATGTATTTTTTCTTTACTAAAAACTTCGAGAAGTATCTGTATGATCCTAATTCCTTCATGCGTAACGAAGAATATTATATTCCGGTGGCTAAATACGTAATGGCTGATTCGGCAACAGGGGATGTCGAAAAAAAGTCAGATTCAAACTGGAAATGATGGAGAAAAACAGGCCTGGGCAGATAGCTGCTGATATTACCTATACCCTGGGTTCGGGGAAAACGGGAACACTCCACAGATTAGAAGCAGGATATACATTGTTGATGTTCTACAATCCCGATTGCCATACCTGTGCCGAAAATATAGCTTATTTGAAGCAATCCCCCATTATAAATAAGATACACGAATCGGGCGGGCTTAAAGTATTGACTTTCTATCCTGATGCAGACTTAAGTATTTGGCAAAATCATCTGAAAGATATTCCTGTATCATGGGTAAATGGTTATGATAAGAACCAGACTGTATTGAATAAAAAGGTCTATGACCTGAAAGCCATACCTACACTTTATCTTTTGGATAAGGAGAAGCGGGTATTACTGAAGGATGCAACAGCCCAGAAAATCGAATTTTATCTGAAAGATCATAATCCGATGCTATTTTCCGATTAATGAAGCGGATAAGTGCCGGGCTTTTTAAGAAAAAATCATATCTTTGTGATATGAAAAAGGTAAAACGACTGATCACTTTGTCTTTATTGATGCTTGCCAATATATTTTTATTGGCGCATACAGTTTTACCTCATTCCCATCACGATGGTGCTGTTTGTTTCTCTCTGGAGGAAATCGTTCACCAACATAATTGTTCTGGTCAACATGATAATGTGGGGAACACTTGTTGTGAACATAAACATCACCACCATTCGGCATCAGAAGATTGTAATCTGAAGGAAATTGTCCTTCGACAGAATAATGATCTTCATGACGATATACTACCTTGCGCTAATTGTCTGTCGTTACTGTTTACAATAAATCCACTGAGTGAGCTTTATCTTGAAGCTCCCGAATTCGGACAGCGATTAGAACAAAAACCTTATTTAGAAAACTATATTCCACCGTTCGTAGGTTCAATAAAAAGCCTGCGTGCTCCTCCCGTATCTTATTTTTTAGGTTAATATTTTATAGAAACTTTATCTATGTCATTGTGAAGAGGGCGGGATTTCCTCACTCTTTGTTGTGGCAAAAAATCTAAGAAATAAGAATAATGAAAAAATATATTATTTATTTCGCCTGTCTGTTGGCGATATCATGGAGTTGCAATTCCAAACCTAAAACAGACGATCACGCAGGACATAATCATACATCCGAATCGCAAGAGGGACATAACCATGCAGAAGGCGAGGAGTGCGATCATGACCATGAACAAGAGGCAGATCATAAGCATGCCGAGGGTGAAGAATGCGATCACGATCATGGAAAAGAAGAACAGTCTCATGGTGATGAAATATTATTTACACCCGAACAAGCAAAACAAGCGGGCTTAGAGGTATATGCAGTAAAGCCTGACAAGTTTCATCAGGTGATAAAGACCAGTGGCCAGATATTATCGGCACAAGGCGATGAAGTAACTGTTTCTGCAACTTCGAGCGGTATCGTATCTTTTAATAAAGCATCGCTGAATGAGGGCGCAGCTGTAAAAGGAGGCGAATCTCTGGTTAGCATCTCTTCGAAAAACCTTGTCGATGGAGACCCTTCCATAAAAGCGAAAACAGCCTACGATATAGCTCAACGCGAGTACCAACGTGCAGAATCCCTGATCGGGGATAAACTGATTTCGCAAAAAGAATACAACGAGATAAAGCTGAATTATGAGAATGCAAAAGTATCATATCAGGCCATAGGTCAGCGTTCTACAGAAAGAGGTATTAGTATATCTTCGCCTATCAACGGGTTTGTAAAAAGCAAACTGGTAACTGAGGGTCAATATGTGGATGTAGGCCAGCCATTAATGACTGTTACCCAAAACAGGAAGTTGCAACTTCGGGCCGATGTGTCGGAGCGCTATTATAAAGATCTGGGAAGCATAACATCCGCTAACTTCAAAACTTCGTATGATAATACCGTATACCGTCTTTCAGATCTGAACGGTCGCATTGTCTCGTATGGTCGCTCGACAAACAGTCAGGAGTATTATCTACCGGCTAATTTTGAGTTTGATAATGTAGGTCATGTTGTTTCCGGTTCTTATGTGGAAGTTTATCTGCTGGCGCAACCAAGAGAAAATGTTATGGCAATTCCGGTTTCTTCTCTTACAGAGGAACAAGGTATCTATTTTGTCTATTTGCAGACTCATCCCGATGCTTACAAAAAGCAGGAAGTCAGGATAGGAACAAATGACGGGAGTCTTGTGGAAATACTTTCGGGATTAAAGGTGGGAGATAAGGTTGTAAGTAAAGGTGCATATCATATTAAATTGGCATCGGCTTCAGCAGCTATTCCTCATGCCCATGAACACTAAAGATGGGAGGAATAGACAATGTTGAATAAAATAATACAATTCTCTCTCAACAACCGTCTTGTGGTGTTGATTGGCGCGGTCCTCCTGCTTATCGGCGGGTTCTATACCGCAAAGAATATGGAAATAGATGTATTTCCCGATCTGAATGCGCCTACTGTGGTGATAATGACCGAAGCAAACGGAATGGCTCCTGAAGAAGTGGAACGCCTGGTTTCTTTTCCTATAGAAACGGCTGTAAACGGAGCTACAGATGTACGCCGTGTGCGGTCGTCTTCTACTACCGGATTTTCAGTGGTTTGGGTTGAGTTTGATTGGGGGACCGATATATATAAGGCCCGTCAGATCGTTACCGAAAAACTGACAGCTTTGGGCGATGCCCTGCCCGAAAATATAGGCCAACCTACTTTGGGACCGCAATCTTCAATACTTGGGGAAGTAATGATTATCGGCCTTACTTCCGACTCTACTTCATTACTCGATTTACGTACTATCGCTGACTGGACAATCCGCCCACGGCTTTTATCTACAGGTGGTGTAGCTCAGGTTACAGTAATAGGCGGCGATATAGAAGAGTATCAGATACTCATCGATCCGGGACGAATGAAGCACTATGGCGTATCACTAGATGAAGTATTGCAGGTAACACGCAATATGAATCAGAATGCGTCCGGAGGCATCCTGTATGAATATGGAAATGAATATATTGTAAGAGGTGTACTGCAAAGCGCAGATGTAGGGGAATTAGGGAAGGCTGTAGTGAAAAAGGTCGGTGAAAGCCCTATTCTGATCAGTGATGTGGCCGAAATAAAGATAGGAGCGAAGACCCCAAAATTAGGGATAGCTTCGGAAAAGACAAAACCTGCCGTATTGATAACTGTCACTAAACAACCGAATACCAATACAATAGAACTGTCTGAAAAACTGGATGTTTCACTTGCCGAATTACAGAAGAATATCCCGGCGGATATAAAGATATCCACAGATATATTTCGTCAGGAACGATTTATAAACAACTCGATAAATAATGTACAGAAATCGCTGTATGAAGGAGCGATATTTGTAGTTATTATTTTGTTTATATTCCTGATGAACGGTCGTACTACATTCATCTCCCTGATGGCTTTGCCTTTGTCATTGCTAACCTCTATCCTCGCATTAAAATTAATGGGACTGACAATAAATACGATGAGTCTGGGAGGGATGGCTATTGCTATCGGTTCTCTGGTAGATGATGCTATTATCGATGTGGAAAATGTATTCAAACATCTGCGCGAAAACAGGCAGAAACCGAAAGAGGAACAACTTTCTGTACTAACGGTTGTTTTCGAGGCCTCGAAAGAAGTCCGCAT
>QMCD01002060.1_pt1 | contig 11474 bp, 9 predicted proteins | sample 1821841 | NCBI WGS metagenome assembly QMCD01 (sample SAMN01991225, study PRJNA193472) | Termite gut metagenome, whole genome shotgun sequencing project. | isolation source: worker | host: Macrotermes natalensis | reverse complement strand
CGTGGATTTTCTCAAAATGTCTCTTCACTTTTTGCCCTCCCAGACGAGGACTATTCTATCATCTTTTTTCTTCTTTTTCTTTCATGCGTTTGCCGTGCTTCTTTACCGAACAATCGTCATGTCGCAATTCCCTGCTCTTGCACTTTTTTTGAGCCGATTTCCCTAAGCAAATACTTTTGGATTTTGCCGCTGCCGGTCATGGGGAACGAATCGACAAAGAAAATATATTTGGGAATTTTGAAACGGCTGATCTGTCCCCGGCAAAAATCCCTTATATCCTCTTCTGTAACGGATTCTGCTTCATGCAAGATAACAAAGGCGCCTACTTCTTCGCCGTATTTTTTGCTGGCAATGCCGACAACTTGAACATCTTTCACTTCGGGCATAGTGTAAAGGAATTCTTCGATCTCTTTAGGATAAACATTTTCTCCGCCCCGGATAATCATATCTTTGATACGGCCGGTAACCATATAATTTCCGTTGGCATCCTTTACGCCCAAGTCGCCTGAATGAAGCCATCCATTGTCGTCAATAACACTACGGGTTGCTTCTTCCATTTTGTAGTAACCTTTCATCGAATTGTAACCGCGGCAGCAAAGTTCTCCGTGAACTCCCACGGGACATTCTTCGTTGGTTTCAGGATTGCGAACGGTCACTTCAATATTAGGCAGTTCCCGCCCGACAGTCCCGACTTTTACTTCGATAGAATCTGTTGTCCTGGTTTGAGTCATAACGGGAGACGATTCCGTCAACCCATACGCTATCGTAATTTCCGACGCGTGCATATCTTCTATAACTTGCTTCATCACTTCCATGGGACAGGGAGACCCTGCCATAATGCCTGTTCTCAAACTCGTCGTATCAAACATTTTAAACATAGGATGATTTAACTCGGCGATGAACATAGTCGGCACTCCGTAAAGCGCGGTACATCTCTCTTTCTCAACCGTTGCAAGCACCAAAAGCGGATCGAAATTTTCTATTAAGGCCGCCGCCGCTCCATGCGTGATTACCGCCATCATCCCCAACACCAAACCAAAACAGTGGAAAAGAGGAACCGGCAGACAGACAATATCCCTGTTCGAAAAATTCTGACAGTCTCCGATACCAAGCCCGTTATTGAGGATATTCCGATGCGTAAGCATCACACCCTTGGGAAATCCTGTTGTTCCGGATGTGTACTGCATGTTGACGACTTCGTTTTGGTTACAGGACTGTTCAATCTCGCGAAGTATTTTATCATCGGTATGTTTTCCCAGAAGCAGCAATTCGGGGAAACTGTACATCCCCCTGTGCTTTTGCTGACCAATGTATATAACACTTTTCAAAAAAGGAAACCGGGCAGATGTAAGGTTTCCGCGCTGGGCCGTTTTTAATTCCGGAACGAGTTCATTTATCATCGCAACATAATCCGAATCCCGCCACCCATCAACAATACAAAGAGCCGCCAGATCGGACTGCTGAACAAGGTATTCCAACTCATGGAGCTTGTAGTTGGTATTAACTGTTACCAAGACCATTCCGGCTCTGGCTGCGGCAAAAAGAATCGTGTTCCAGTCCGGCACATTATTCGCCCAAAGACCGATATGATCGCCCTTCTTCAATCCCATTGCCAAAAAACCTTTTGCCAACTCATCAACCCGCTGGTCAAACTCACGATACGTAAAACGAAGATCCCTGTCCGCATAAACGATAAAATCATGATCCGGCTGTGTTTCAGCTTGTTCCCGAAGGAAGGCCCCCAGGGTTTTTTCAATAAACGCCATATCGATTCCTCACATAGGTGTGTATATTACAGCCAAAATCTTTACCGGATTTTGGTCAGCGGCAAATACCCGGTGCGGCACAATTGAATCATAATAGACTGAATCGCCGGGATACAATTCGTGGGAATCCATGCCGTATTCAAGTTTGAGTTTTCCTTCCATCACGAAAATAAATTCCTCGCCTTCATGTGTAGACTTTACCTGTTCCGCTTTAGGATCAATATCAACAATAAATGGTTCCATGTGGCGGCCGCCCTTGTCGGCGGCAAGCGCGCTGAACCGCAAACCCTGCCGCATATCTCCGGCAGAGGCCTCTGCCGCGGCATTTGCCGATGAATCTGCGGAGCTGCCTGTAACAAACCTTGCGGCACCTATTCTATCTTCGGCTCTTGTGATAACCGGCCCCTGCTCCTCGTGATCGTCCAAAAGCGTTCCAAGCCGGACGCCCAGAGCCCGCGATATTTTTACGAGCGGCGCTAAATCGGGAATATGTCCGTCTTCTTCAATCCGCCGAATAAGTTCTATATGTAATCCGCTTCGTGCCGCCAAATCTTCTCTGCTGATAGAATAGGTTTTGCAGAGTTCCATGATTCTTTCTCCAAGGCTTTTTTTATTGCTCATATACTCTCCTGTTCTCTCGAATTATATGCTTTACATAGCAAATAACTTATACTACACATAGTGCCTTTGTTTAACAACAACACTAGGCATTTTCGGTGTCAGGCACATTTTACAATGGACCACGCCTTCCTATCAAGAAGCTCACAAAAAAATATGTCGGATAACATCAAATTTTGAGAATCTTATCATTGACATTAATGCATGTTTTGAGTAGGATAAAATACTCAATAATAGTATTTTGTACTTCGAATAGGAAGGTTAATTATGTCAAGGACTTGTGATCTTTGCGGAAAACATACCGTCACTGGAAATAATGTAAGTCACGCAAAAAACCATACCCGCCGCACTTGGAAGCCTAACTTGGTAAAGGTTAAGACGCTTATTCAGGGAACTACCGTTACGCTTAAGCTTTGTACCCGTTGTTTACGAAGCGATTATATCACCAAGAAAGTGTAAGCCGCTGCCGGATTTTTCCGGAAGAGGTATGTTGAAGGCTGTCCGGAAGGTGTTGTCCAGGACAGCTTTTTTGTTTTAAGACAATTAGATGATCAGCGATAACCCGTCAAAAGCCGGTTCAATACTGATCTGACCGATGTTTTTTTCCCGCAAAATGTTATTACAATAGTGTGATATCTCCTCATGAAAGAAATTATGAGCCATATGGATGAGATACACCATTTCCGCTCCGGTTTTGAGCGCCGCTTCTATCGCTTCATCAAAATTAAAATGGGTAGAATGGTTGTTTTTTCTCAAAGCATCAATGACTAACACATTCGGTTTTCCGATAAGCGGTTCCGATTCCGCGGGAATTTTGCTGGTATCGGTTAAATACACGATTGATCTGCTATCTTCAACAATTTTCCAGCCGTAAATATCCAATTCCCCATGTTTTACCGGAATGGGAATAATTTCCAGCCCGTCAATGGTAAACAAATCGGAGACCGGTGTTAATTCGATTCTTGGTTTCCCGCCGCCTTTCTGGGTTTCCCGGAAAATATAGGAAAAACGCTCTTTTAAATCTTCTATGGTTTGAAAATTTCCAAAAATCGGGATAGGACTTTTAAAACTCAACGGGCGTACATCATCCAGTCCGTGAACATGATCGGCATGAGAATGCGTAATCAATATCGCGTCAATCTTTTTGATGCCTGCCCTTAGAGCTTGAAGGCGGAATTCCGGGCCGGTATCGATGATCACCGATTCTCCGTGATTCCCCTGAATCCACAACGATGATCTCAAACGCCGGTCACGAGAATTTTCTGATCGACAAACATCACAATCACAGCCAATAACCGGAACGCCGTCTGAGGTACCGGTTCCCAAAAAACGAATATGCATATATATGGTTTACCCGGACTTGTCCTCTGTGTCAATTCGGGGTACTCTTACCGCATGTCAAACCCCGAATTAGTAAAAACGCTTGATTTTATTCTTAACCGCTGCGATGAAGCCTCTATCGAAGTAATTGCCGCCGCTGTAGTCCGCCGCCGCCGCGATCTTTCCGCGTTCGGTTCCATGAATATTCCCGACGCGAAACAGTTCGCCGAGAATATTACATCACAGATTAATATCGGCGCAAGTATAGAGGGGATGCAGCAAACGGTTCGGGACATGGCGGTTCGGATTATTCGGAAAGAAGCGCCTGAATTGACGGAAACTCAAATTAATCAGTTAGCTGATTCTTGGATTCCCGGCGCTTCAAAAGATCATACATCTTCGATTCCGCCGGAACTTCTCATGAATATGATCAATCAATTTGTCGCGTATTCCCAAGGAAGCATGGACGATATTGAGGAAAAAAGCCTCCGCGGAGAAATCGGCGATTGGCCGGCGCGCTACTGGAACGCTTTTCCCAATGTGATCTGCCTTATTATCCGGGAATATTTGAACGGTGAAATTTCGGAAGATGAATATAAAATGAAGATAAACGCCGCGGCCGCTATGGAAAGCTGATGAAAGAAAAGAGGGATGATGTGAAACGGGAAAGCAAAACAAAAACTTTTGGGATATTAACTGCCGGCGGCGACTGCCCCGGACTGAACGCGGCGATACGCGGGGTATGCCGGGCCGCTTACGACCGTTACGGGATGACTGCCGTAGGAATTGCCAAGGGATACGCGGGACTCATCAACGGTGATTTTAGAATATTGCGGCAGGAAGATTTTTCGGGGATTCTGCTCAGGGGCGGAACCATTCTTGGCGCCAGCCGGGAAAAACCGTTTAAACTAAAACACGATGAATTTCATAATCTTGTAGAAAACGATAACATTGCACTCATCAAAGAACATTATCAAAAGTTAAACCTGGACTGTTTGGTTATTCTGGGAGGCAACGGGACGCACACCACCGGCTATCTTTTATCTCAGGAAGGCCTTAATGTGGTTGGGCTTCCCAAAACCATCGATAATGATATTGTCGGAACCGAACGGAGTTTTGGCTTTCATTCGGCGCTGGCTGTCGGTACGGAAGCGGTTGACCGGCTTCATTCCACGGCTCAAAGTCATAACCGGGTTATTGTGATAGAACTCATGGGTCACAAATCAGGATGGCTTGCCCTTCACGCAGGCGTTGCCGGCGGCGGGGATGTTATTCTGCTTCCGGAAATCCCTTACGATATAAAAGCTATCGGGAAACATCTTATGCATCGATTCCAAAGCGGAAAGGGCTTTTCGATAGTTGTTGTCGCCGAAGGAGCCATGTCGATAGAAGAAGCCGTCATGGAGAAAAAAGACCGGAAAAAATTCCGTGAAAAAACAGCTTCTCCATCCATTGCCTACCGGGTTGCTCATGAAATAGAAGAAGAAACGGGTATGGAAACAAGGGCAACCGTATTAGGATACATGCAAAGAGGCGGCATTCCCAGCGCGTCCGACAGAGTTCTGGCAACCGCGCTTGGAACCGCGGCAGCCGATCTTCTTGCCCAGGGAAAGTACGGCAGAATGGTATGTCTCGAAAACGGCGGAATGGGCTCTGTGGATTTAATCGTCCCCGCGAACAAAACAAAAACGGTTCCGGAAAATCACTTCATGATCGATACCGCCCTCGCGGTAGGAACCTGCATGGGGATAGAAACCTGACGGCGCTTTTTGCCAGTTATAAAAACGGGTTGAAATATCTGCTGCCGTCTTTGTACGTAACCCAGAGCCCCAAGACAAACAACATACAGGAAACAACAAGAACGACCGCGTCCCGTTTTTTAAAAGGAGCGGAAACATACCATGTCCTTTTTCTTCCCTTGCCGAAACTCCTCAGTTCCATCGCGTGGCTAATCGCGTCGATTCTGTCCAAAGAAGAAAAAACCAAAGGCATAAGAATTGCCGCCGCTCCTTTTAGACGTTTCTTCAGTGAAGCCTTTTTTGAAAGTTCTATTCCCCTTGCCTGTTGAGCCATAGAAATGGCCTGGTAATCCCGCTGGACATCCGGAATGTAACGGAGGCTTAAACTGAAAGCATACGCGATATAATACGAAACGCCAATTTTATGTAAAGATGACGCAAATTCGCTGGGATGCGTCGTTACAATCAACAAAATCGCGGCAGGGACAATCATCGAATATTTCAACAGTACATTGAATGAATAAAACAACTGTTCCCAGGTAAGCGTGTATCGTCCAATGCCGTTAAAGATAAGATGCCGCGTTCCGTAAATAAGCACGCCTTGTTCCGGCGCGAAAAGATAAATTCCCAAAAGATTAAGAATCATAAAAACAAGCAGCATCTTAAAAATAAACGAAACTTCTTTCAGTTTTGTTTTTGAAATACAAAACAACACAATGCCGATTCCGCTCATAATCAGCATGATTCTGGTATCAAAGCCCGCCATAGCAAGAATCGACCAAAGGATAAACACGATCAATTTTGTTACTCCGGTTAATTGATGAATAGAAGAATCCCGCTGTATATAGGAAAGCATGAAACGGCTCACCGGAACCCCCTTTCCCGTTCGTAGCGGATAAACTGTTCCACAAATATTCTGACATCTCCGATTCCGGCCTTCATCGCCAAATCGTAAAGCGATGTTCGTTTCAGGTTTGCCGTTTCAACGACATCATTATCGGTAAGAACCGATGCCGGACTGGTATTTGCAACAATGTTTCCGTCAGACAGCACTACCGCCCTTGTAGTATATTCCAACATAAGATGCATGTCATGTGTTATCATCAACAAAGCAAGGCCTTGTTCTTCATTAAGCGTTTTAAGGAATTCCATGATCTCCGAATAATGCTTGAAATCCTGCCCGGCAGTAGGTTCGTCCAGAATAAGCAGCTTTGGCCCCGTAACGAGAATTGACGCGATGGTCAGCCGTTTTTTCTGGCCAAAACTCAAGGCGCTCACAGGCCAATTCCGGAAAGGGTACAAACCGCAGATTTTAAGCGTTTCAAAAACTTTGTCCTTTACTTCGTTTTCCGGTATTCCGCGGGAACGCAGTGCGAGAGCGGTTTCATCATAAAGAAGAGGAAAGGAAATCATCTTATTAGGGTTCTGCATGACATAGCCGATATTAAGGGACCGTTCTTTTATCGAGTCGCCGGACATATCCCGCTGATCAAAAAAAAGAGTTCCGCTGTCGGGCTTGAGAAAACCGCAGATGATGTTTGCCAGAGTTGATTTTCCGGCACCGTTTTTCCCCACAAGACTCACCGATTCTCCTTTGTGAATATCAAGTGAAATACCATTCAGCGTATGTTTTCCGGATACCGCTTCATCATAACTAAAGCCAATTCCATCCAGCTTGAGCAAAATCGACTGGTCTTCTATCGCTTTAGGTACGGGCAGGCTCTCTTTCCAGGCTTTCAGTTTCCCCGCGTCAAAGCGAAGACTTTCAATTTGATCCGGCTGATCTTCGGGGTGTATATCAATCCCTGCATAACGGAGAGCGCTCAGATACAAAGGTTCCCGAATCCCAGATTCCTTTAAGACGCTTCCGGCAAGCAGTTCCGCGGGCGGAAGATCAGCCTTAATGCGTCCTTCATCAATAACGATGATCCGGTCAACGCTCCGGTGCAGAACATCTTCAATTCGGTGTTCAATAATGATGATTGTTTTTCCGGTTTCCTTGTGAAGCTGATCAATCAATTCGATGGCTTCTTTTCCTGTTGCAGGATCGAGGTTCGCAAGGGGTTCATCAAAAAGAAGTATGTCCACATCGTCAACAAGAACTCCCGCCATGGAAACACGCTGCTTTTGCCCGCCGGATAAATCCTGGGGTGATTTTCCCAAATGATCTTCGATATGAACAAGGCGGGACGCGTCCAAAACTCTTTGGCGCATACTATCCCGGGGAACACAGTTATTTTCAAGGATAAAGGCAATATCTTCCCCGGCGCTCAGACCCACAAACTGGCTGTCGGGGTCTTGAAGAACGGTGCCCACATTTTGGGAAATATCAAAAATTCCCATTGTATGCAGGCTCTTGCCGCTCAAAAAAACGCCGCCCTGAATCATTCCGGAAAATGCCTGGGGAATAAGGCCATTAATGCAGTGCCCCAAGGTCGTCTTCCCCGATCCTGACGGACCGACAACCAAAATCTTTTCCCCCTTCATAATATCAAGGTTAATATTATGAAGTGTCGGACTTGCCTGAGTTTTATACTGAAATATAAAATTTTTAAATGACAACAACGGAAGAGGGTTTTCCTGCTCCGTATCGGCATCAGTCATCGACATGCAGACTGCCTGCTTTTGTCCTCGTTTTGGAATATCCAAAGGCCAGAAGGGTTCCAAGAATCAGTATCACCGAGGAGTTGAGTCCCGCGGCAGTCAACCCTTGAATAAATACTTTGTTTGCCGGTTCACCGTACATAAGAATATCGAGCGTTGGAGCAATTAAAACCCAGGCGGCAATATTAGAAAGGATCTGAACAACATTGAAAACAACGGCATTTCTGAATTTGAATTCGCCGTCTTCTATTTTGAAAAAATTTCTGAACAGCCCTATAAAAAGTCCATAAGCCGCATCGGCAATTATCCAGCTCCACCAAAAGCTTCCCCAGGTAAGATCCGTCAAGGCATGACCGATTAATCCGATAAAAAGCCCTGCAACAGGGCCAAACACGGCAGCAAAAAGGGTCAAAATGGCTGATGCTAGATTAAGATTCGTATTCGGAACTCCGGAAGGAAGCGCTACAAAACGCATCAGCACAAACATGATTGCCGATCCAATCCCAATTGCAACAACGACTCTGACAGAAATCAATTTTTTCTCCATAAAAATACCCTCCAATATTCATATAATACAATTTTGGAAACGAATACTAAATTATAGTCTAATCATCGTTTACATACAAGTATTTTTCCAGTTTTATGGAAACTACTGCTCTTGCTTTTCGACTAAATATTTACGATATTTTAATCAGTATATTTTAAGATAAGCGGAGTTCAAAAAAGCGTGTTGAAGTCTAAAATTCTCCCTTCGCATTACACAAGAACAAGTAAGGCTGTTAGAGATTAGCTTTTAACGGCTGTTTCAATATTGCCGTTTCCTTTGCTGTTCAAGGCAGAGCCGGCTCATTTTTTAATAAAGGATGGAATACATGTCCGATCAAAGTGTTGTACCTATTGACCAGATTTTGCCGAATAAATTACCGCTCGTGGCTCTTATGGGCCGGCCGATTTTTCCGGGGATTTTCACGCCCATTATGATAGGCAATCCTAATGACGTAAAAGTTATTGACGACGTTGTAGCGGGAGACTCTCTTATTGGCTTGATCATGCTAAAAAACGACAGCGACACTCCTACAATTGACGACCTTTACCGAGTAGGAACCGCGGCAAAAATCGTAAAGAAGATCAACCTGCCCGACGGCGGTGTAAATATTTTTATTTCTACCCTGAAACGTTTTCAAATAAAGAAAACGCTGCATCCCGCAAACCCGATTGTAGCGGCTGTGGAATATCAGGAAGATGAAGGAAGCGATACTATCGAAGTGAGAGCTCTTACCCGCGCGCTCATCAGTGAAATGAAGCAGATTTCCGAGAATAACCCTCTCTTTTCCGAGGAAATGCGGCTGAACATGATCAACATTGATCAGCCCGGAAAAATCGCCGATTTTATTGCCAGTATCCTCAACATTGACAAAACCGAACAACAGAAAATCCTTGAAATCCTCAATGTCCGAAAACGGATGGAACAAGTTTTGGTTTACATCAAAAAGGAACAGGAACTTCTGCGGATTCAGAAAAAAATCCAGCGGGAAATCAACGAAAAAATTGAAAAATCCCAGCGGGAGTATTTCTTAAAAGAAGAACTCAAAGCAATTAAAGCAGAGCTCGGCATGACCACCGATGCCAAAAGTTCCGAGTATCAGCGTTTTAAAGAAAAGGTTGAGGAACTCAAATTTGAAGGAGAAATTAAGGAAACGGCTGAGCAGGAACTTGAGAAGTTCAGTCTGATGGATCCCAACTCAAGCGAATTTATCGTTACGAGAAACTATCTTGATACAATCGTTAGTCTTCCCTGGTTAGATCCGCCGCCGGAATATCTGGATATAAAGCGCGCCGCGGAGATTTTGGAAAAAGATCATTACGGTCTGGAAGATGTGAAGAACAGGATTCTGGAATATCTTGCCGTCCGTAAATTGCGGAAAGACAACAAAGGTTCTATCGTGTGTCTCGTGGGACCTCCCGGCGTGGGAAAAACTTCTGTCGGCAAATCGATAGCGCGCGCTTTGGGAAAAGAGTTTTTCCGTTTCTCCGTGGGCGGTATGCGCGATGAAGCTGAAATCAAAGGACACCGCCGGACCTATATCGGCGCCATGCCCGGAAAAATCATTCAGGGACTCAAAATCGTAAAAAACAAAGCGCCGGTTTTCATGATCGATGAAATCGACAAGATGGGTTCCAGTTTTCAGGGCGATCCTTCCAGCGCGCTTCTTGAAGTTCTCGATCCCGAACAAAACGACGCGTTCCGCGATCATTACCTCGATCTTCCTTTCGATGTGTCGCATATCTTTTTTATTGTTACCGCAAATACGCTCGACAATATTCCCATGCCGCTTTTGGACCGCATGGAAGTGATTCAGCTTCCCGGTTACATTGATACGGAAAAAATTGAAATTGCTAAGCGTTATCTCATTCCGAAAAGCTTAGCAAAAAACGGCTTGAAAAAAAATCAAGTAAAATACAGCAAAGAATCGCTTTTCCATATCGCCAACGGATACGCGCGCGAAGCCGGAGTCCGCAACTTTGAAAAGAACCTGAATAAGATTCACCGGAAACTCGCCAAACAAGTTATTGATGACAGGGAAACGCTTCTGAATAACGAAGCGGTAAAAGAAAAAGCTGGCGGAATCGAGGAATCTGAAAAAGTAAATGACAAAAAACCGGATGTAATGTCCGAAGCAAAAAAAGATGAGATGAAACAAATTCCGGAAGAAAAATTTTCTATCAATAATGCTCTTGTCGAAAAACTCTTGGGGAAACCCATTTTCCCTGAAGAAGAAGTAAAACTGGCTGACCGCCCCGGAATGTCTGTCGGTCTCGCGTGGACGAGCCTTGGCGGAGATACCCTCGTTATTGAAGCCATTTCTCTGCCCGGCCAGGAAGGTCTTACCCTCACCGGAAAAATGGGCGATACCATGAAAGAATCCGCAACAATCGCTATGACTTATGCCAGAAAACTCGCCATCGAAAAGTTCGGCGTCGATAAAGAGTGGTTTACAAAAAATCATATCCATCTGCATATTCCCGAAGGAGCCACGCCGAAAGACGGTCCTTCCGCGGGAATCACGATGGCAACGGCCCTCCTTTCGCTCATATTGAACAAAACGATCATCAATCGTCTTGCAATGACAGGCGAATTGAGCTTAACCGGACAGGTGCTTCCGATAGGCGGACTCAAAGAAAAAACCATCGCCGCCCGAAGAAACAACTGCACGCAGATCATCATTCCAAAACAAAATATACGCGATTTGGATGAAATACCGGAACACATAAAAAAAGGCATTCAGTTCCATCCCGTATCACGGTTTGAGGAAGTATTTGCGATAGCGTTGAGCCTGTCCTAAAAATTGTGTAAATGCTTATAAAGAGGTAAAGTATGAGCATGGCACGAAGAAAAGAGAAGAAAGAAAAGGACATCATCGATCAG
>QMCD01002059.1_pt1 | contig 11476 bp, 8 predicted proteins | sample 1821841 | NCBI WGS metagenome assembly QMCD01 (sample SAMN01991225, study PRJNA193472) | Termite gut metagenome, whole genome shotgun sequencing project. | isolation source: worker | host: Macrotermes natalensis | reverse complement strand
ACAAAAGTAAATAATAATAAAACAATAATAAAAAGTTATTAACAATGAGTTTAAAATGCTAAAATCCTGTCAACCTTATTTATGAAAGGACAATGTTTCAACTTTCAACTTTATAACTTCCTGTAACTTCATTTCACTTGTGTAACTTCTATTAATCAAATAAGTAAATCCCGAACTCACGTCAGTATTACTTTCTTTATCTGTTTACTAAAAACATACAACAGCTTAAGTGACTTTTACAACTGCAAGCTCTAAGTAAAAGCAATCTAATTTGAATTACTCTTTATTGAAATTACATAGAAAATAACTAATTCTTCATTATTATTGCACATCCGACTTCAAAGCATATACATTCTCTTGTTGCAGACTTTTTTCCGGTATCACATATTCTTTATTTTGTGATTGTTTCGGCTCTATATGTTTTTCTTTTATCGAAGAATAGTTTTGTGCAATAAACGTTAATGCTCCGGCGGTATAGCCAATAAATGCCAACAAGGATATTTTCTTCAAATACCAGATAAAATCAATCTTTTCCAGCCCCATAGCAGCAACTCCGGCTGCCGAACCTATAATAAGGATGCTTCCCCCTGTTCCTGCACAATAAGCAACAAACTCCCAAAAATAGTGATCCATCGCAAAATCATACATTCCCATTGCTCCTGCAACCAAAGGAACATTATCCACTATAGCCGAAAATATCCCGATAAGATAACTTATTACAAAATATTTTTCCGGTTCTTGCAAGGACATATTATCCAATGAGGTAGACAATAACATTAGGTGCCCACAAACTTCCAATGCCGCAACAGCAAGCAAAATTCCCAAGAAAAACAGAACACTTGGAGTATCTATTTTGGTGATAATGGTTGTGATGGCATATTTATTATTATCCCTTTTAGGATGCCGTTTCTTTAATAATTCGGTTAACACCCATAAAGCACCCAATCCTCCCAGCATCCCCAGGTATGGAGGAAGGTGTGTTACAGATTTAAAAATAGGAACAAACAACAGCACAAGTACTCCTGCTATTAAGATTAGCAAACGCTCCCTATGTGAAATTTGATTTTCGGGATAGTCATCAGAATACGTCTCCACACGCCTTGGACGTGTAAAATCGCCTTTAATCCGAAAAGTAAGTATGATTAAAGGAACAAGAATAGAGATAATGCTGGAAAGAAACGTTTTATAAATAATATTTCCGGCACTAACCTTACCTGCAACCCACAGCATAATCGTTGTAACATCACCAATGGGCGACCATGCTCCTCCTGCATTGGCAGCCAAAACTACCATTCCTGCATAAAACCACCGTTCTTTCTTATTGGCAAGTAATTTCCTTAACAAGGCAACCATCACAATAGTTGTTGTCAGATTATCCAAAACAGCAGACATAAAGAAGGTTAACAAAACAAGGATCCATAAAAATTTTATCCGGCTTGTTGTTTTAATTTTGTCGGTAATTATTTTAAATCCACCATACGTATCTACCATTTCAACAATCGTCATAGCCGCTAAAAGGAAAAATAATATTTCCGCAATACTGCCCAAGTGCATAATTAGCTCGTGTTGGATGATCCAGTTCATAAAGCCATTTCCTTCAGGATTATTATGTAAAAACATCTCCTTTAGTTCGGAGTTTATAATAATAGACTCTCCACCGATTACCATCAATGTCCATAATACAACACCCAGCAATAATGCAAATGCTGTTTTATTAATTTTCAGAGGATGTTCCAACGCTATACAAGCATATCCTATAATAAAAACTACAACAATAACATAAAAAATTAAACCCATAACCTTTTGTTTTTAGATTAATTAATATATAAACGAATCAAGTATTAAATTTCCAATCTGTTTATATTCATTATTAAATTATGACAAATACAAACATATCACATTTCTTCCTTTTTTCAAACAAGGAACAAAAGTACAATAAATATAAATAAAAAAGCAAGCGTATTTCAAATTGTCATAAAAATCTTTGTTTGATATTTAGAACAAATGATTAATGGATCTGAATGCAACGACCACATAATACCTTTGTGACAATATAATTGAAGACAGAAGTTTTTAACAAATAATTGAAGATAGTTTTCATGAACAACTTAAATTATTAGAAACATATTTTTATTATCTTTGCCATTTTAATATTCAAATTTATTTATGAGGAATTATAATTAATGTTATTTGATGATTACTATACATTAAACGATTTAAAAATAATGATAGGAAAATATTTATTTTTGAATATTTAAGTACTGACTAAATTTAATTATGCTGTTTTTGCATCAATAAAAATGAATCAATAAAACTTAGCTTATGAAAAAATACGGAAAAAGTTTATCAAGAGAACACAAAAGCACGATGTGGTACATTCGTCAAATTTCCCGTCTTTTAATGGGTGCTTTATTCATATTTTCAGGATATGTAAAGATGGTCGATCCCTATGGATTTGCTTTAAAAATAGAAGAGATTTTTGTCTCGTTTGGGATGGATTTCATGACTCCAACTTCCATGTTCTTTTCATTCCTTGCTTGTGCTGCGGAATTTATCTTGGGTTGGGCACTTTTATTAGGTATACAAATGTGGTTGGTTGCTTGGGGAGTACTAATATTTATCGTATTTTTTACAGTACTGACTTTTTGGTTAGCTTATGCATTAGATATAGTTTCATTGATAAACAGACTATTCGGAACAAGTTTCGAAGTTTTTGTCGTAACCGATTGTGGATGTTTTGGCGATTTTATCAAATTGGATAATTATCAAACTTTTTATAAAAATATTGTTTTCTTATTCTTTACTATTATTATATTTGCTCAGCGTAAGAAATATAAAACAACCAAATGGTATTATATAACTCAATGGTTACCCATGGTATTGGTTGGCGGATTTGCTCTATTTACGATGTTGTATTGTCTTCGTCATGAGCCATGGCATGATTTCAGACCATGGAAAGTCGGTAACTACATAGCAGGAGAAACCTATTCTCAAGCACCGGAAGTAGATTTTGTTTTTCAATATAAAAATAATGTAAATGGTTCTATAATGGAAATCACAATGGATGAACTCACCGAAATATCTGATGATTCTATTCGTTCTGAAGATTTGGAAAATAATTATTCATTTGTTGGTCGTAAAGAGAAGATTCTCAAACCTGCAATCAATGCAAGTCTTGCCGATTTTTCAATTACCGATAAAACACAAAATCAAGATATAAAAAATAGTGTTATTCTCTCTGACGAATATACCTTTATCATATTTATACGCGATGTTATGGAAGTTACCTCCAAACGCTTTGTCCCCATCAAAATATTTATACAAGAATGTGATACTTATGACATGAATTATTATGTGCTTACAGGTTCATTGGAAAAAGAAGTTGATACATTTAATATAAATAATAATACAAATATTCATTTTTATTATAGTGATATTACTCCTTTGAAAACAGCTATTCGTAACAATCTGGGAGTTATTTTAATAAAAGATGGTTATGTGCTTGACAAATGGGCATTTCGGGATATTCCATCTATAAAAGAGATTAAAAATTCTATGCCTAAGTACGAAAGCAAATTGGAAGAATACAAAAAGAAAAATCCTCCAATGACTCTCGAAAAAGAGGTTATTGAATAGGGATACATCGAAACAAATACTGTGTACTGGAAATATAGAAGATATCTTGTTGAACAAAAATAAAGAAATATGTCAGAACCAATTTATTCCGCATCAGACATACAGTTTTTAACCACTGATTCAGAAATAGAATATGCTATTAAAGTAATGCGAGCAAAAACAGCAGCATATATTATGGATTATCAATTAAAATCATTGGTAATCGGAATATCAGGAGGCATTGACAGTGCATTTGCAGCAGCTTTATTACGTCCCGTTTGTGATTTTACTAATACGAAATTGATAGGTCGCTCTATAACAATAGAAACCAATAAAGAAGATGAAATTGAGCGTTCCAAACAAATTGGGGCTTATTTTTGTCATGATTTTCAATATTTGGATTATACACATGTATATAATGTATATCGAAATGAACTTTCTGAAATTGATAACGATTTTCCCGTTACAAAACTCAGAATGGGTAATTGTAAAGCCCGAATACGAATGATATGCTTATACGATTTAGCACAATTGAATAAAGGTATTGTCATTTCAACTGATAATTTCACCGAATATCTGACCGGATTTTGGACATTGCATGGAGATGTAGGTGATTATGCTCCGTTTATCAACCTTTGGAAAACAGAAGTTTATCAAGCAACGCGTTTTTTATGTAAACAACTCACAAAAGAACAAGTTGATATATTAAACAAATGTATTGAAGCTACTCCCACTGATGGATTAGGAATCAGTAGTTCTGATTTAGAGCAATTAAAAGTTGAAACATATCAAGAAGCTGATCAAATATTAGCGGCATATCTACAAGGAGATAAAACAAAGGAATCTCATCCTGTTATTGAACGCTTTTTAGCTACAGGTTATAAACGTAAAAACCCGATAAGTATAAGTAGAATAGCCTTATTAAATAAAGAATAAAAAAAATATAAATTTAAACTCATTCCGCATAAGTAGATTAATATAGTAGAAAACAAATATTTATAAGTGATCATAATCAATTATAAACAATCCAAAATAATAAAATTAATAAAATAAGCAACAAACATTCATTAAAATTAGCTAATTTTGATTCTTGAAATTGTTAGTTATATTTATAAGTAATCTGTTTGATGGACATATAGAGAAATTTCAACAAATAAAAAAGAAACGTTCATTAAATTAAATCGTTATGATAAAAAGGGAATTATACATTTTTTTCGTTTTGGTTGGTATTGCTGTATCAGGGTATACCCAACAGGATCCTCAATTTACGCAATATATGTACACAATTCTTCCTATTAATCCTGGTTATGCGGGACAAACTGGGATTTGTGCTTCCCTACATTACCGTCAACAATGGGCTGGATTTAGGGATATAAATCCTGGTACAGGAGAAGAATATAAAACATCTCCAAGAAATGTCATGGCATCCATTCACATGCCTATAAAAGCGATACATGGAGGATTAGGACTTACATTTTACAATGAGGCATACGGATATCAAAATGATATTTCTGTAAAATTAGCTTATTCCTTTAAAATGAATATTGGAGGTGGAAATCTAGGAATTGGACTTTCTGCTGATTTCTTAAGTAGAAAAATAACTAACAATTTTTGGGATAGTCCTGATGGTTCCCTTTCAGGAGGAACAACAACAGATATTTCAATCATTAATAATCTGGGGGAATCTGATTTTTATTTTGATATATCATTTGGAGCATATTATATGATGCAGGATAAGTGGTATGCAGGAATTAGTGCAACACAATTAATATCAGCCATAGGTGGAGATAAAATAAACCAAAAAGGGGCAAGACATTTTTATGCTATTGGGGGGTATTCTTTTCCTATTCCATCCAATCCCAGCTGGACATTAAAGCCAAGTGCTTTATTAAAAACAGATTTAAAAGCTGTACAATTAGACCTTACTCTTCTTGCTGATTATGAAAATTTCTTTTGGGTTGGTGCAAGTTACCGTATCATAGATGCCGTTGCACTTATAGCCGGAATAAAACCTTTTGCAAATTCTTCTATTTCTGCAATGAAAGGATTAGAAGTTATAGCATCTTATGATATTACAACATCTAAAATGTTACATTTAGGTCGTTCTGATACGGAAAAAAGAAGTTATGGTGGATATGAATTTTGTATAAAATATTGTTTCAATATTGTAACAAATCCGACCATCCATGGGTATAAAGGGACAAGGCTTCTTGGAAATAAGCCAATAGAATATTAAAAACATGTATGTTATGAATCGCTTTAAAAATAAACAAAACTATCAAAATATGAAAAAGTCACTTTTTTTAGTAGTCATTACCTTGACTTTAATAGTTAGTGCATGTAACAATTCTGGAAACGGACAATTGGTAGGAGTAAAAGATCGTCCTACGTTTGTAGATGAAATTCCTTTTGGAATGAAATTTATTCCAAAAGGACATTTTAAAATGGGAGCAGGAGATCAGGATCCTGCTTATACTTTAACTCATAATATTAAAAATGTTACGATCAGTTCATTTTATATGGATGAAACCGAAATTACAAATAATGAATATCGACAGTTTGTATTTTGGGTTCGTGATTCAATTGCTCATATTTTATTAGGAGAGGCAAGCATTGATAGTGAAGATGAATATGCTCATTTTGTCACCTATGGAAAAGGGCATGAACAAGAAGGAGAGCCGGTAGAACCTCGTTTGATCAATTGGAAAACAAAAATAGATTGGAACTCTACCAATGAAGATTATCGTGCTGCATTAGAACCATTAACTGCTTCTTCAATGGGTAATGAACGTTATTATCATTATGCTTCTCAAAATTTAAATGTAAAGTTATTAAATTTTGAATATTGGTGGATAGATAAACGTAATTACCGTGATAGTGAAGATCCGGATGTAATAGGAGCTGCATTTAAAGATTTTGAGAATATTGATCCGCAGACCGATGATATGGGAATGTTTGCTAACAGACCAATTGCATACTCACAAGGAAAAAAACCTTTCACCCGTAGGGAAAGTATAAATATATATCCGGATACATTATGTTGGATACATGATTATACTTATTCTTACAATGATCCTATTTCTGACAGCTATTTTTCTCATCCACGATATGATAATTATCCGGTTGTCGGTGTTAACTGGAAACAAGCTGTAGCCTTTTGTGCATGGAGAACACATATGAGAAATGTATACTTAGCAGGTGTTAAAGGATGGGCAATGGAAAATGAATTCCGACTTCCTAATGAAGCAGAATGGGAATATGCAGCCAGAGGCGGTGAACATGCTAATCCTTATACTTGGGGTGGTCCTTATACTGAAAATGTACAGGGGTGTTTCTTAGCAAATTTTAAACCTCAACGTGGAAATTATTCCGCAGATGGAGGTGTTTATCCTATTATTGTTGCTCATTATCACCCGAATGATTTTGGTTTATATGATATGGCAGGTAATGTTGCCGAATGGTGTAACGATGCGTTTAGTGAATCGGCATACAACTTTGCTCATGATTTAAATATGCAATATACATATTATGCCAAGAAAAGTGATCCTGAAGTTTTAAAACGGAAAGTAATACGTGGTGGTTCATGGAAAGATATTAGTTATTTCATCAATAATACTACACGTTCTTATGAATATCAAGATACGGGAAAAAGTTATATTGGTTTCAGATGTGTTCAAACTTATCTAGGACGTGAGAGAGGTGATAATGAAAAAACAGCATCGAACGTTTATTAAAAAAATAATAGTAAAATAAAAATAATAAATCATTAACAATTAAATTTTAAAGTTAGATTATGGGACTGAATGAGTTAGTTAGAAGTAAGGGATACAAAAATTTCATGGCAAAATTGTACGGTATTGGTGCATCACTTGTAATTATGGGTGCATTATTTAAAATCCAACACTGGACAGGAGCAGGTGTCATGTTATCTGTTGGTATGATAACAGAAGCTATTATTTTCTTCTTTTCTGCATTTGAGCCGCTTCATGTTGAATACAACTGGGCATTGGTATATCCGCAATTAGCTATGGGAGAAGATGAACATGAAACTAAAAAACAGAAAAAAGCATCTCAAGGATCTATTACTCAACAATTAGATCAGGCTTTATTGGAAGCTAAAATTGGTCCTGAACTTCTGGACAGTTTAGCTTCAGGAATGAGAAATCTGGGGGAAAATGCAAAACAACTTTCTGGTGTTTCTGATTCTGTTGCTGCAACAGATGGCTTTGTTTCTAACCTCACCAAAGCTACTGAATCTGTCCGTAACTTAGGTGTTTCTTTTGAAAAAACAGCTGATGCATTAGGTTCTAACTCCAATGCTGCTGAAGATTATTTTTCAAAAGTACAAAAAGCAACACAAGCAGTAGGTCAATTGGCAAATGTATATGAAGAAACAGTAAAAACAATGAGTACCGAATCTGGATATATGGAAGGTGTTCAACGCTTATCTAAAAATTTATCGGCTATCAATGCTGCTTACGAATTGCAATTGCAGTCCACAACCGAATCTTTAAATGCGTCTAAAGAGTTAGATGCTCAAATGAAAGCTACAACCGAAAATTTAACACAGTCTGCTCAACAAGTTCTTGCTTATAAAGAACAGGTTGATATATTATCTAAAAATGTCAGCAAATTGAATGATATTTATGGTAATATGTTAGCAGCAATGAGTAATAGATAAATACTATTATTTTTTAGTTAATTAATTTTAGTTGTAAAATAAAAAATAAAAAGATAATATGGGATCAAAAAATTGTCCGGAGACCCCGAGGCAGAAAATGATAGGTATGATGTATCTGGTGCTTACAGCGATGTTGGCATTAAATGTCTCTAAAGATATTTTGGATGCCTTTGTTGTAGTAAATGATGCAATGGTTGAAACCAATACTAATTTTGAATCTAAAGTAAATCAAACTTATGCTTTGTTTGATAAAGCGGAAGAATCCGAGCCGGCTAAAGTAGCACCTTTCAATAAGAAAGCAAAGGAAATAAGAAAGATTGCCGGCGAAATGACAGATTATATTACAAATATAAAATATGAAATGCATGCGATGGTGGATAAAAAGACTATTGATGAAGTCAAAACAATGTCTTTACATCAGATGGAAGGAAAAGATAATTATGATAAACCATCTCAATATTTTATAGGTGATGAATCGAAAAATGGTAAAGCTTATGAAATGCATCGAAAAATCAACGAATTTAAAGATCAAATCAGGAAAATCATAGGTGAACCTGATTACAAAATTCAAGGATTGGAAACCGAAGGAACTTTTTTGAATGCTAATAAAGAAAAAGAAAGTTGGGAAATGCACAATTTTTCCCATATCGTAGCCGCTGCTTCTTATACGCTTTTAAATAAAATGATTGGAGAAGTAAAAAATATAGAATTTGAAGCAGTCAATGACTTATATACAGGTATAGATGCAGGTAGTATGAAATTTGATAATGTTACAGCACAGGTAGTTCCAAATAGTAAAATAGTTTTTTCTGGTGGTGCTTATGAGGCTGATATTTTTGTTGCTGCTTATGACTCCCGTCAAAATCCTACGGTTTATTGGAAAATGGGACGCGATAGTGTTTCTCAATCTGAACTATCTTCGTTAGAAAAAATAGAAGGCGAACAAGGTAAAGTAATGTTAAAAATTCCAACAAATGCTGTTGGTGATCAAAAATTTGCAGGGATGATAGCCATCCAAGGTCCTGAAGGTACGGAATATCGTAATTTCAAAGGTTCCTATACTGTAACAAGACCTTCTGCGGCTATTGCTGCTGAAAAAATGAATGTACTTTATGCCGGTATTCCGAACCCTGTTTCTATTGCCGCCCCTGTAGCACCGGAGAGATTACGTATTTCCTGGGGTGGTGCAACTGCTACTTCTCAAGGAGCAGGACGTTATGATGTATCGGTTCCCGCTTCTTTGGCAGGAAGCAATATTACTATTAATGTAGCTGCAGATATTGATGGTAGAAATCAAACCATGGGCAATGCAGTATTTAGAGTTAAAAGAGTTCCTGATCCGACTACATATTTGGGAGCCAATATTCAAGGTGGAAGACAGCCCAAAGAGACTATTTTAGCAAATCCTTTGGTAACAGCACAAATGTCTACTGATTTCAATTATGAATTACGTTGGAGTGTGGTATCCTACAGAATTACTTTTGTTCGTAATGGTGTTGAAGATGCTCCTGTAACAGTAAATGGTCCTCGTTTTCCAGAGCAAGTTATTGGCAGAATACGCTCTGCAGCATCAGGGACGTTGATAGAGATTACCGATATAAGAATTCGAAGTATTGCAGGAGAGAAAAATATACAGAAACCATTATCTATTCGTATCAGATAAATTTGATATAAACTAAATAATAATAAAATGAAAAAAGTTGGATTAATAGCAGTATTTGTATCTCTATGTTCATTGTCTTTCGGACAAACGTATGAAAGTACGGGCACGGAAAACAGCAATGATACAGCAAGAGCCGGAGTAATGGATCCTATACGCGCTCCTATTGATGGAGTATATAAGAAAGTACATCTCTCTCAATTTAAACCTATTGGTTTGCAATCTATCAGGGAAGCAGATATTTTATATACTCAATTAACATGGAGTGTTATTGATTTGCGGGAAAAAATGAATCATCCCTTGTATTTTCCTACAGAGCCGAAAGGCAATTGGAAAAGTCTTATGCAGACTATTCTTGATGCAACTATTGATTCTACGGAAGCTAATCCCAACCCAGTTTATGTTTATTCAGATGAATACCTGACAATTCCTTATACACGAGAAGGATTAAAAACAAATATGGGAAATACAAGCCCCATACCTATTGTCAATGAATGGGGTGAAGTTACAGGGGATAGTATTATTTTCATTGCATGGGGCTCACGAGAAGTTTATAAATATATTGTTAAAGATCAATATATTGTTGATAAACAGCGTTCTGTTATGGAGCCCAGAACTATTGGAATTTGTCCTATGTTTTGGTATGAATCTTTAACAGAAGCCTCTTACCAAGAGGAAGCCTACGATGATGATATGCCTGCTGTTACACCCAGACGATGGAGAGCATTCGGTTGGTTATATTACAATGAATTAAGACCCGTATTTGCCGTTACGGAAGTGTTCAATCCGAAAAATAATGCTCAAAGAAGAACTTATGATGACATCTTTTTGATGCGGCATTTTGCCTCTTATTTAAAAGGTACAGAAAATGGATATGACAATCGTCAAATTGATGAATACATAGTTAATGGTATGGATCAGCGATTGGAATCTGATAAACTGAAAGAAAAAATCAGAGAAAGAGAACACGATATGTGGGAATATTAATATTAGAAAGTACTTTTAAAGGCATTGTTTTTTTCAATGCCTTTTTGTTTTCTCCATAGCAAAAAATAAATCATATTACTATTAAAAAATAAAAACTAAAATCTCAATAATCCAGAATTAAAAACAATATAATAACAAAGCAAGGAGTTAGAATAAGTAAACAAAATTAATAATCATTAATAATTAAATACAATGGAAGATAAACATAACACAGCCATCCCAGCCGAAGTGCTGGAAAAGATACAGGAACAAATCAATGCATTAGCAAAATTACTTAAACCCTATTTGTTTAACCTTACACCTGAAGAACGGCACGCCAATCTGAAACTGGGCGACAAAAATCTCGCTTTCGGCACAAAGGCATACGAATATGCAGTAGCACATCCGCAGTTTTGCCCCTCATACCTTGATATGGAGAGTTTCAGCATAGATATGGCAGACGTTAACAATCTTCGTGTACTCGAAATCAGCCTTAGACAGCTTGTAGATGGCGTAGATGATACCGTGATGATTGCCGGTGGCGAAGCATACAA
>QMCD01003763.1_pt1 | contig 11477 bp, 9 predicted proteins | sample 1821841 | NCBI WGS metagenome assembly QMCD01 (sample SAMN01991225, study PRJNA193472) | Termite gut metagenome, whole genome shotgun sequencing project. | isolation source: worker | host: Macrotermes natalensis | reverse complement strand
AATCTGAGCACTTTACAACTTACTTATCCGTTGCCCGCTTTCCTGCAAAGGTCTTATACCAATCTTACAGTCGGTAAATTATCTCCTGACTACCTCAAAGATAGGAAAACTTTAGGATTTGCGTAACAAAATATAAGGTATCTTTGCGCATCATGAAAACTTCGGAACTTCTCGATTACGACCGCGAATATATCTGGCATCCCTATACGTCGATGATCGACCCGTTGAGGGTCTATCCCGTCGCGTCGGCGCACGGGGTATATATTGAACTCGCTACGGGTGAGAGGCTTATCGACGGCATGTCGTCATGGTGGAGCACGGTGCACGGCTACAACAACCCTGTGCTTAACGCCGCCGCACACGCTCAAATAGAACGCATGTCCCACGTCATGTTCGGCGGGCTGACCCACTCTCCGGCGGTGAGGCTTGCCCGGCGGCTTGTCGACATGGCCACCGGCGGCCTTAACCGCGTGTTTTACAGCGACTCGGGTTCGGTGGCGGTCGAGGTGGCGGCGAAGATGGCACTGCAATATATGCAGGCCAAAGGCCACGTGCATCGCACGAAATTTGCGACCATACAGGGTGGTTATCATGGCGACACATGGCATGCGATGAGCGTCTGCGACCCCGTGGGCGGCATGCACACGCTCTATGCGGGTCGGCTGCCTGTGCAATTCTTCGCTCCGCGGCCATCTGTACCGTTCGGCGGCGAGTGGGACGACGCCGACTTCGAGCCTATGCGCACGATGATCGAACGGAACAGCGACGAAATCGCCGCCGTGATCCTCGAACCCATCGTGCAAGGTGCTGGCGGCATGTGGTTCTACCATCCCGAATATCTGCGCCGGTTGCGCGCGCTGTGCGACGAGCACGGGATACTGCTGATCGCCGACGAAATAGCGACGGGATTTTGGCGCACGGGACGCCGTTTCGCATGCGAATGGGCGGGTGTCGTACCCGATATAATGTGTTTGGGTAAGGCGCTGACGGGCGGTTTTATGAGTTTCGCGGCGACGATGGCGAGCGACGATGTGGCGCTCACGATTTCGGCCGCCGCGCCCCATTCGTTCATGCACGGGCCCACATTTATGGGCAACCCGTTGGCATGCGCCGTGGCCGAAGCGTCGCTCGGGCTGATGGACGACCCCGAACTTCCCGGGCGTATCGCCCACATAGAGACACAGTTACGCGAACTTCTCTCACCTGCCACATCATTGCCCGGTGTTGCCGACGTGCGCGTATTGGGTGCGATCGGGGTCGTCGAAATGCGTGAACCTGTCGAGATGGAGCGTTTCCAGAAGCGGTGCGTTGAGGCCGGGATATGGGTTCGCCCGTTCGGACGGCTGGTCTATCTGATGCCGCCCTACATTATAACCGATGACGAACTCCACACACTTTGCACTGAAATGGTGAAAATTATTCGCTCATTTTGAATCCGGTGAGATCAACCGATGCCATCCCGAACGCTTGCGGAGGGATGACACATTGCGTGTGCTGTTAAATAAAATAGTTGCGGCAACCGATCGGTTGCCGCAACTATTAGTATATATGGGAAACTATTAACGCTTCCTGTCCTTACGGTCGGGCCGCGGACCGCGATCCGGGCGATCTCCACGCTCGGGACGGTCGCTCTTCTCTTTCTCGACCCAGCCCTCGGGTTTCGGCAACAGCGCCTTACGCGACAGCTTGAGTTTGCCCGTTTTCGGATCGGAACCGATCAGTTTGACATCGATTATGTCGCCCCCTCCTTCAGGCCCGTTTCCTCCATCGTCTCGAAACGCTTGTAGTCGATCTCCGAGATGTGCATCAGGGCATCCTTGCCCGGAAGTATCTCGACGAATGCGCCGAACGGCATGATCGAGCGCACCTTTCCGGTATAGACCTCGCCCACCTCGGGTACGGCCACGATAGCCCTCACGCGCGCTTGCGCGATTTCGAGAGCCTCGGCATTGTTCGAAAATATGTCGACGATACCGATGTTCTTCTCTGTGTCCTCGGTGATGGTGAGCTGGGCGCCTGACTGTTTCTGGATATCCTGAATGATCTTTCCACCCGGCCCTATCACGGCGCCGATGAATTCCGACGGGATGATCATCTGTACGATGCGCGGCACGAACGGACGGAAGTCCTCGCGCGGCTCGGCGATCGTCTCGGTGAGCTTGTCCATAATATGGAGGCGGCCCAGGCGTGCCTGTTCCAGCGCGCGTTCGAGCACCTCATAGGAAAGGCCGTCGACCTTGATATCCATCTGCGTTGCGGTGATACCGTCGCGCGTACCCGTAACCTTGAAGTCCATATCGCCCAAGTGGTCTTCGTCGCCGAGAATATCCGAAAGGATAGCAAATTTGCCTTTTTCAGCAATCAGCCCCATCGCGATACCCGACACGGGTTTGCGCAGCTTGATACCGCAGTCCATCAGCGCCAGCGTACCCGCGCAAACGGTCGCCATCGACGACGAACCGTTCGATTCGAGAATGTCCGACACGATCCTCACCGCGTAGGGATTGTCCTGTCCGAGCGGCACCATCGGTTTGAGTGCCCTCCAGGCGAGGTTACCATGGCCTATCTCGCGGCGCGACGTACCCCTGTTGGGACGCGCGTCGCCGGTCGAGAACGACGGGAAGTTATAGTGCAGAACGAACTGCTCGGTGCCCTGCACCAACACCTCGTCGATCATCTTCTCGTCCATCTTCGTACCGAGTGTCACGGTCGTGAGCGACTGCGTTTCGCCGCGGGTGAAGACCGCCGAACCATGTGCGCACGGCAGGTAGCCCACCTCGCACCATATCGGGCGGATCTGGTCGGTCTTGCGGCCGTCGAGGCGCACGCCCTCGTCGAGGATCATCGCACGCATCGCCTTTTTCAGAACGTCGTCGTGGAAGTAACGCTTGATCAACGACTTCTTCTCGGCAAGCTCCTCTTCGCCGTACTGCGCCATGAACTCCGCCTCTATCGCATCGAATTTCTCTGCACGCTCGTGTTTCGCGCTCTGGCTCACAGCCACCGCGTATACCTTATCGTATGTCTCCTTAACGACTTTTTCGCGGAGCTCTTCATCGCTTTTTTCGTGGCAATATGTGCGCTTCACGTCCTTGCCAAGCTCCTTCGCCAACTCTATTTGCAGGCGGCAGTGCTTCTTGATCTCCTCGTGGGCGAACTTGATTGCCTCCAGCATATCATGCTCCGAAACCTCTTTCATCTCGCCCTCGACCATCATGATGTTGTCCAGCGTGGCCGCGACGATGATGTCGAGATCAGCCTCCTTCATCTGCGAGAACGTGGGGTTGATGACGAACTCGCCATCCACCCGGCCCACGCGCACCTCCGAGATCGGCGCCTCGAACGGTATGTCGCTCACCGCGATCGCGGCCGAAGCGGCAAGCCCAGCCAGTGCATCTGGCTGTATATCCTGGTCTGCCGAAATCAGCGTCACGTTGACGAACACCTCGGCATGGTAGTCCGAGGGGAACAGCGGACGCAGCGCACGGTCGATCAAACGGGCAACGAGTATCTCGCTGTCGTTGGGCCTCGCCTCGCGCTTGAGAAACCCGCCCGGGTAGCGCCCTGCGGCAGCATACTTCTCCTTGTAGTCGACCGACAACGGCATGAAATCGACATCTTCTTTCTCTTTGGCGGCCGTAACTGCCGCGAGGAGCATCGTATCTCCCATCTGGACGACAACGGCGCCATCGGCCTGTTTCGCCAGTTTCCCTGTCGAGACGGTTATCTCGCGGCCGTCTGCCATCGAGATCGTCTTCTTAGTCTCTTTGTACAACATCTTCTATTTTAGTTTCGTAAATTACATTCTTTATATTCCGGAGATTCCAGACAGCCCGGCTGTCAGTTTTTTCGACTCTTCCGCCATTACTGTTTGCGCCCGGGCAGACGCCTCATTAAAAGCTTCCATAATGAGCCTTTCCATGTCTTCTTTTCTCTCTCCCAGCAAATCTACCGGCATTTCGAAAGACTTGTATTCGTTTTTTGCAGTTACCTGAATCTTTATGCCTTTGTGATCGACACCGATTATAAGAGATTTCAGTTTCTCATCTAAATCGCGGAGTTTATTTCTCATCTCCATGGCTTCTTTTGCCGCTTTAAACAATTCCATATTTGCTGCTTTTTAGTAGTTGCTGTTTTCCCTTCTAATAATGTAAATAAAGGCAACCCGTCCCTCGGAGCGGAGTTGCCTTTAGCCGTTGCTTCGCGTGTCGTGAAAGCCTATTTCCTGAGGTTGAGGGCCTTGACTATTGCCCTGTAACGCTCGATATCAACTCTCTTCAGGTACTCCAGCAACTGGCGACGCTTACCTACCAGGCGCAGAAGTGAGCGCTGGGTGCCGTAGTCGTGCTTGTTGCGTTTAAGGTGTTCCGTAAGGTGGCTGATACGGTAGGAAAACAGCGCGACCTGGCTCTCGGGAGAACCCGTGTCGGTGTTGGACGTTCCGTACTGACCAAAAAGCTCCTGCTTTTTTTCAGCTGTTAAATAGCTCATAACTTGTAGTTTATGGTTCCACTTTACGACAGATCCGCCTTACCGGGTGCTGCCAAAGCGTGCGCAAAGATAACTCTTTTTCACTCACTTACAAACATTTTCATTATTAAATTTGGAATTACACCTTTTCGTGCGACCATGCCACATCAATATGTCGTCATCTCGAAGCGTTGAGCAAGAGACCCCCTGTTCCTCGCTCAACGCTTCGGAATGACAAAACGATGATGACATACTGCACATCTATTTTAATAATTTCCGATTTTTCCATATATTTACGCTCCATAAACTAAAATCAAACTTATGTCTGCAAGCCCAAAGAAACGCATCGTTATAGTACATGACCCGAAAGAGGAGCTGTTCCTGGGAGTTTTGCACCCCGATGCCGCGCTGTTCGCAGACTACATAGACGTAAGGGAGGCCAACCGCGAACACCGTCATTTCCAGCATATTCTGAGCCGATGCGGACTGGATGTACGCTCGGTACGCGACATTCTCACCGAGGGTACGATAGACGAACGCGGCCGCCCGATAGCCGGGAAAGCGCTGGAGGAACTGAAAGCCTTCGCCTCCCGATTCCTCGAATACGAGCAGCACGACGAAATAGACGCCGCCGAACAGGAACGATACAAAAGCGACGTGCTCGAAAAGGCCCATCCGCTCGATCTGGTCAACATCATCCTCAACCGCCCGAAGATAATTCTCCACACCACGACCGCCAACACGGGTTTCTCGGCCGAATACGTGATGCGCCCGATGATGAACCTGCTGTTCATGCGCGATTCGATGATCTCCACCCCGCGCGGGATGATCCTCGGCCGCCTCCATTCGCCGCAAAGGTTCGGCGAGAGGCTGGTGAGCGAATTTTGCCTTGGCAAACTCGGGATCGAGCCGATATTCGGCGTACCCGAGGGCGGATACCTTGAGGGAGGAGACTATGTGCTCAGCGGCGAAACGTCGTTCATAGGGTTCGGGATGCGCACCACACGCCCCACGATCGAAATGCTCATGGACGGCGATCTGTTCGGGACTGAAACCGTGGTGATAGTCAAAGACCGCCTGCACGATCAGGCCCAGATGCACTTGGACACCTATTTCAATATGATAGACGCCGACCTTGGGATGCTCGCGGCGAACCGTTTCAATGCCCGGCCCGGCGACGATGCGTTCCTCACGGTGGACGTATACCGGTGGCAGGACGATGGCAGGTACGCGCAGGAGATCATCGACCGGCCGCTTCTCGAATACCTCGCCTCGCAGGGCGTCGAAGTGATAGCCATTTCTGAGGAGGACAGCGACTCGTTCGGCACCAACTTCCTGCCCGTGGCCCCGCGCGAGATAATCGCGGTGAGCAAGAAATCGGCGGAGTATAAAACCGCACTGCGCGAGGCGGGCGTCAAAGTCCACTGGGTCGACCTCACGCACTGCACCAAAGGGTATGGCGCCGCCCACTGCCTGTCTCAGATCATCCGGGAGGTGAAGTAATATCTGAAAACAGCATATAATGTTGCGGCCGCGCGTGGAGCGCAGCCGCATTAGCCATTAACCGCCATCTCCGATCAGAACCGGAAACTTAGCGCAAGCATAAGATTATGCCTGCCGCGCGAAAGTCCGAGATCGGCAATATGATAACTCACGTTCATCTCGTCCTCATCCAGATAGTCGTACCTGTACATATCATAGCGCGTGTACTTCGTATGCGCATAGACATACGTCAGATCGAGCGTCGATGTCGGAGAGAGACGGTAACCCAAGCCGGCCGAGAACGTATAGGAAAACCTGGGCAACGGGGCATCCATAATCTGTTCGTTGTCCATAAGCCCCTTCACAAGCCCCTCTTGCGTATACGATCCCCCGAGGCGGATAAAGAGATTGTCGGCGGGATGAAGTTCGACCCCTAAACGCGCCGTGTGGGCAGCCCTGAAATGGTCCTTCACTTCGTTTTTGTACCACTCCTCATCGGTCATGTTGTCGTCGTCCCTGTATCCGTTGTACTCTTCGCCGTATACGCGCATGCCGTTATACGCCATATATTCGTAGTCGAGGGCTACGATCCCCAGGTCGGCGAACGTGTATGAAAGGCCCGCCAGCACCCTTGTAGGGGTATAGAACTTCTCGGTAACGGAATAGTCGGGCGATACGACGTTCCGATGGAGGGTGGAGTTCGAATAGACAGCCCTCATGTATGCGTAGTAGGTCGTGCGCAACGAGACTACGCTCGGCGAGTGGACGGCGACCCCGATGCGCAATTCTGGCAAGGGGCGGTAAATCACCCCTAACTTCAGGTTATAACCTTCGCCGAGTATCTTTACGTTCTGGCGATATCTCATCCTGTCCAGTATAAGATCGTCGTCGGTGTCGTTATTCGAGTAGCGTTCGTTCAGGGTCACCTCGCGGCGAAGCGAATAGTCTATGATCCCGAGGCTGAGCCCCATGTAGAACTTATTGGAGAAGTTCCATCCACCCGAGATGGTATATTCGCCCGCGCCGCCTTTCGACAGTACGTCGATATGGTGGGCGATGTTGGCATCCCTGCCAAGCCCGACGATCCCGTACTTATCGCTGCCGGGCAGGCGCTCCAGAAGCCGGGCTTTGTAGGCGAGCACCGCACCCCACTCGTCGGTGTACGCTCCACCGTGGTCAGGGCCCATCCATGGTGTTGTCCCGCCGAGGCCCTCGTGCCCAACGTCGGCAGTATATACGTCCACCATCTGCTCGAACATATCGAGGGCCGACATCATGCTTTGGTCGGCCTTGACGCGGGTACGATAATTGAAGTCGGCGAGTTTGTTGTAATTGAATCCGAACGTGAAACTGGTCAGCGCCCCCGATCCTTCATAGAGGTTGAACGCCGCACCGATGTTGTTCATGGCGAAACTCGTGCGCGATCCGTTGGTGTTGCCGAAACCGGGGAGCGCACTCGTATCGCGGGTGGCCATGAGCGAAAGGGTCGTCCCGAACTCCGAGGTACGGTACATACCCAACCCGGCCGGATTGATGCTCATCGACGAGAGGTCGGCGCCCAACGACGTGAACGCACCGCCCATTGCCGTGCTTCGCGCCGTTCCGTGGTTCGCCGAGAACCTCGAGAGGTCGTACATATCCGAAATCTTGAACTCCGCCTGGCGCATCATATATCCGTATGGTTTATTAAGATCGGGGGCTTGAGCTGACGCCGCCGTGACGGAGAGCGTTGCCGCGGCGAGCGATATGAACAGTGTATGTTTCGTTTTCTTCATGTGGGTGATTATTTATTCGTTGATAATGACAAAGAGGGGACAACGGATAGTTATATCGGTATCCCCTCTTTTTATATTATCTTCGGTATCCCTTAGTTTTAGCGTGAACGCGAAGAACTGCTGCTACTGCGCGACGAACTCGAACTGCTCGAACTACTGCGCGACGAGGATGAACTCGAACCGCTACTTCGCGAAGAGCTCGAACTGCTGCTCGAACCTACACCGCTGCTGCGCGATGAACTCGAACTACTACCAGAACTCATACTGCTGTCACTACTGCGCGAAGAAGAACTGCTGCTCGAACTTACCCCACTGCTGCGCGAGGATGACGAACTCGAACCGGAGCTGACACCGCTGCTGCGCGATGAACTGCTCGAACTGCTTCCTGAACTCATGCTGCTGCGTGACGAGCTACTACCCGAACTTACGCCGCTACTGCGTGATGAGCTCGAACCGGAGCTGATACCGCTGCTGCGCGATGAACTGCTGCCTGTGCTTACTCCGCTGCTGCGTGAAGATGACGAACCCGAGCTGCTGCGCGATCCCGAACTTACGCCGCTATTGCGCGATGAGTTCGAACTCGAACTGACACCGCTGCTGCGCGATGAACTGCTGCCTGTGCTTACTCCGCTGCTGCGTGAAGATGACGAACTCGACCGCGAACCCGAACTCACACCGCTGCTGCGTGAAGATGAACTGCTGCTTGAACTTATACCGCTGCTGCGCGACGAGCTCGAAGCCCCCGTCCTTCCGCTGCTTATGCCGCTCGGATGCGACGTTGTCGACCTGCCGGGACTGTAACTACTGCTCCTGCGCGAACTTGAACTCGACACCGACGGCCCGCGGCGCGAACTGTCCCACCGGGAGCCTCCGCCGTTCCAGTAACTGCCCGGACGGTACGATCCACCCCAATAAACGTCGTTGTAATGATAGTAGTTGTTGTGGGAATGCGCCCAGTGCCAGTGGTTGTGGTACCACGGGTCGTGCCATCCGATCATACTGCCGTGCCATCCCCAGTTGTACCACGGGTCCCAGCCCCAGAAGCTGTCGTAATAGTAGCGGTCGTACCACGGGTTGAACCCCCAGTTCACATTTACCATCATCGGGCGGCCCCATGTGCCGAACATCGCGGTGATGTATTTCGGCTCGGCCCATACCTGGTCGCCCATCACCACGACGTTGTAGAACGCGGGATCGTATGCGCTCGCATACCAGTAACTGTCGCTGAAACGATAGTTATAGTAGCTCGAAGGCATACGGTAGGTAGGCGACTCGAACCCGCGCAGGCGGCGTTCGTAGGCGCTCTCATAGTCGTCGGCCAGAACAGCATCGTAGGGATCTTCCTCGAATATCATTTCATACTCGATCAGGTCGCCTTCGCGCTCAGCCACGAACTGGCGCAGGCGCTCTGCGCGCGCTTCGGCTTCGACCCTTGCGGTCTGAGCCTCGATTAGTTCGCGTTCGGCAATCGCACGGCGGTCGTGTACCTCATAGAGGTCGTCGCCAAGCATTGCCGTCGACCGGTAGCCCGTCGCACATGACATTGCTCCGAGGACAACGGCGGCGAGCATACCTAAAACCGATAAAAACCTTGACTTTTTCATATTTTGGTCTCCTTAAATTGTTTTCATTGTTATTCATATAACGGAAAGCATAGCCGTTATCGTATACGTCCATTCTGCCAATATACCTTAATCTAAAATAAAGACGAACGGCACACAGGTTTTGTTGCACACAAGATAAAAAAATATAGTAAAAAAATAAAATATTCGTAAGGATATTTCACTTTAATTGTGATAATTTTCACAACCGGGCCGCCTATACGGTTATAATTTGGAATATCAGGCCGCCTTCACGGAATAATTCCCGGAAAAAACCGTACATTTGCAGTCTGAAAAATTAACATTGTTATGGCAAAAGAACTGAAAGACCTCACGAAAAAGGAGGATAATTATTCGCAGTGGTACAACGATCTGGTGGTCAAGGCGGGACTGGCCGAATATTCGGCCGTGAGGGGGTGCATGGTCATCAAACCGTACGGATACGCGATATGGGAGAAGATGCAGCGTGCGCTGGACGATATGTTCAAAGCGACGGGCCACCAGAACGCATACTTCCCGCTATTTATCCCGAAGTCGTTCTTCAGCCGCGAGGCCAAACACGTCGAAGGGTTCGCCAAGGAGTGCGCCGTGGTGACCCACTACCGCCTTATGAACGACCCCAAGGGTGGCGGCGTGGTGGTCGACCCCGATGCGAAACTGGAGGAGGAACTGATCGTGAGGCCCACATCCGAAACCATAATCTGGAACACATACAAGGGCTGGATACAGTCCTACCGCGACCTGCCGATCCTCGTGAATCAGTGGGCCAACGTGGTGCGCTGGGAGATGCGCACGCGCCTGTTCCTGCGCACGGCCGAATTCCTGTGGCAGGAGGGGCACACCGCGCACGAAACGCGCGAGGAGGCCATCGAGGAGACATATAAAATGGTGAACGTGTACCGCGAATTTGCGGAAAAATGGCTGGCTGTGCCGGTCATCATGGGGCACAAGAGCGAGAACGAACGCTTCGCCGGTGCCGAGGACACGCTTGCCATCGAGGCGCTGATGCAGGACGGCAAGGCTTTGCAGGCCGGGACGTCGCACTTCCTCGGACAGAATTTCGCGCGTGCGTTCGATGTGCAGTTCACCAATCGCGAGGGCAAGTTGGAGCATGTTTGGGCAACGTCATGGGGCGTTTCCACGCGCCTGATAGGTGCACTCATAATGGCGCACTCCGACAGCAATGGTCTTGTTCTGCCGCCGAAACTCGCGCCCGTGCAGGTCGTTATGGTGCCGATATACAAGGGCGAGGAGGAGCTTCGCGCCGCGGTCGCGCAGATGGAGCCGATCGCCGCCGAACTGCGCCGCCGCGGGATAAGCGTGAAGATCGACGACAGGGACAATGTGCGTTCGGGCTTCAAATTCGCCGAGTACGAGCTTAAGGGCGTACCCGTGCGCCTGGCGATGGGACAGCGCGACATGGCGGCCGGGACGATCGAACTCGCACGCCGCGATACGCTCACCAAAGATACCGTCCCGCAGGAGGGCCTCGCAGACCGCATCGCCGGGCTTATGGACGAGATACAGGAGAATATTTACACGAAAGCGTTGAATTTCCGTGCCGAAATGACGACAAAAGTCGACACATGGGACGAGTTCAAGCGCGTGCTCGACGAAAAAGGCGGCTTTATCCTCGCCCACTGGGACGGTACGCCCGAAACCGAGGAGGCGATCAAGGACGAAACGAAAGCGACGATCCGTTGCATACCATTGGACGCCCCCGAAGAGGACGGCGTTTGCATATACTCGGGCAAGCCTTCCAAGTGCCGCGTACTCTTTGCACGTGCGTATTAATTTTCAATTGTCAATTTTCAATTGTCAATTAAAATGGAGAGTTCGATACTGTTGATATACACCGGCGGGACGATCGGGATGAAGACCGATCCGGCGACGGGCGTGCTGGCGCCGTTCGATTTTTCGTCGATCTACGACGAGTTCCCGGCCCTGCGCTCGCTGGCGATACATATCGACGTGTGCCCGTTCGAGCCGATCGACTCGTCCGATGTGACGCCGGAGTTGTGGTCGCGGCTGGCCGGGATCATAAAGGAAAAGTATGCGCGGTACGACGGTTTCGTGGTGCTGCACGGGACGGATACGATGTCTTTTTCGGCGTCGGCGTGGAGCTACGCGCTCCAGAACCTCGACAAGC
>QMCD01002337.1_pt1 | contig 11480 bp, 20 predicted proteins | sample 1821841 | NCBI WGS metagenome assembly QMCD01 (sample SAMN01991225, study PRJNA193472) | Termite gut metagenome, whole genome shotgun sequencing project. | isolation source: worker | host: Macrotermes natalensis | reverse complement strand
GCTATGCGATCCTGGGTGATATATCCGATCTAATCCGTGAGGAACGCGGGAGTCAGACAGACGCATGGCATAAGGAAAAAGAAAACTGGTGTCGGGCGAACGGAATGGATGTTCCCGATCTTCCGCCATATCCCCGCGATGCCAACACTGAGGAAGAATATGAGGCGGGCCTTCTGGCCGCAATGGAGGCAAGAGAAATCCACCGCGAAACACTGAACAATATGTTTCAGCAGTATATTGCCGCAAATCCCGGAAAGGAAGACGAACTACACACTGACTCCGGCTCGACGATAGAGCGGGTAAATGCGGCCCTGATCTCCGCCCTGCGTGACCTTCAACGTCCAACCTATATCCGTGACGTGTACTTCAATCCTCTGGGCAGAATACTTGATGCCGAGATGGAATATGACGAGGATGCAGAAACAAGTCAGTATGCCGGTATGCCCATAGGTGATTATTGCACGTCATATATCCATAAAGACACGGTGGACAAAAAGACCTCCGGTGCTGACCTCATCGCCCAGGAACGGGCGCGGCAGATTGAACAGGAAGGCTTCAACGCGGAACATGACGCACCACATATACGCGGTGAGTTATTATGGGCGGCCATGTACTACGCCATGCCGTACACCCTGCGGCATCAGTGTGGTTGCGGAGTGTCGTCTTTCACAACACCAGACAGCTTTTTCGATGAAACGGGGTGGGATCAGAAATGGGCCAAGCGCGACGAGGCCAACCTTGGCAAAAACCGCCTCCACAATCTTGTCCGCGCCGGTGCCCTCATCGCCGCCGAGATTGACCGACTGCAAAACCAGTAAGGCGATGGGAACCTCCTTGCCCGCGTCCTTGACCCATGTTGTGGCCCGCGCATGATGTATTTTGACCGCGCCCACCCCGGCGTTATCTTCGGTGACATCCGTAGTGAAACACTGACCGTTACCGATCGCTCTCACGGACGCGCCGATGGCACCCGCACGCTTGCCATAGAGCCTGACGTATTGCTTGATTTTCGTGCCCTGCCGTACCCGGATGCAACATTCCGGCTCGTTGTCTTTGACCCGCCGCACCTTGCTTGGGCTGGCGATACAAGCTGGATGGCGCTGAAATACGGTTGCCTCAAAGGTGATTGGAAAGAGATGTTGCGGCAAGGATTCTCCGAGTGCTTCCGCGTCCTTTGTGTGGAGGGCATTCTGATATTCAAGTGGAGCGAGATTCAGATACCATTACGAGAGATTCTTCCGCTTTGCCCAATAAAGCCGCTATTCGGCAACAGAAGCGGCAAACACGGCAATACGCATTGGTTGTGCTTCATGAAGGACGCGGTGGGTGCATGACCATCCAAATTGACTCCCGCGAAAAGCAACGCGCAATCAAGCAGATTGTAGCCGCGTTCGACCGGGCCGGGGTGAAGCATTTCGTCTCAAAGCTTCCATGCGGCGATTACCAGAGCCTAGACAACGCCCGCTTGTGCATCGACCGCAAACAGAACTTGCATGAACTGGGCCACAACATCAGCTACGACCACAAACGATTCAAGGCCGAGCTGGAACGGGCGCAGGAGTTTGGGATACAGTTGATCGTTCTGGTCGAGCACGGGCCGGATATTCGGAGCATAGAGGACGTTCAGCACTGGATTAACCCGCAGATACGCAAAACGCCCTACGCCATGACGGGACAGAAGCTGTACAAGGCGATGCTGACTATTGCGCGGCGGTATGGGGTGCGGTGGGAGTTTTGCAGCAAGTCCGAGACGGGCAAGAGGATTATTGAATTGTTAGGAAGTGATTTGAATAAATAGGGTAATTTTGATCGGGAATTTGACGGCTGATCCAGAGTTAAAGACAACGCCAAGCGGTACGGCGGTCTGCACATTCCGTCTTGCGGTAGAGCGGCGCTTCAAGGACAAGGACGGCAACAAGCAAACCGATTTTATCAGCATCGTTGCGTGGCGGCAGTTGGCCGAGCTTTGCCAGAGATATCTTAGCAAAGGCCGTCAAGCAGCCGTAAGCGGTTCATTACAGATTCGGAGCTACGAGGACAAGGACGGCAATAAGCGCCAAGCCGCCGAGGTTGTAGCGGAAGATGTTCAGTTTATGCGGGACGGACAGCGGCAAGCGCAACAGGACGCGCCGCCACAAGCACCGGCGACAGAGTTTGCCCCATTTACTGATGTTGACGACGATTCTCTCCCTTTTGACGCTAACCGATAGCGCGGCGGTTGTAAAACATACCGCGCAACCCAACAATGCAAGTCTAGCGCGGCTAATTTGCATTATTGTGAGCGAAGATTGTAAGTATGGTTTGAATTATTGCGTTGAAAGGTGCAAATATCGCCACCGAGGGCGCGTGATGCGCTCTTGGTGGGGTCAGCGCCGCACAGGATTGTCAGACCGTCCGCAAAGATAGTCTAACGAGCACTCGAAGTAGTCAGCGAGGGCGAGTAGTTTTCCAAGCGTAGGCTCACGGTCGGACAGCTCGTAACTCTGAATGACGCGCTTACTGCCGTTGCCGCCGATAGCATCTCCAAGCTGTTTCTGCGTAAGTCCACGCGAACCCCGTAATTCTTTGAGACGGCTTGCGAAATCAGACATTACCAATACCCCCGAAAATTAACACTTGACGTACACGATTGTGAGCCTTATAATAAGGATATAAGTACACGATAGTGTGCGCACAAAGAGGAGGAGCCATGAATGCCGCGCTTAAGACTGCCCGCAAAAACTTGGGATTAACACAAGCCCAAGCCGCGACGAAGGCCAACATTAGCACACGCGCCTACCAAAGCTATGAGCGAGGTGAGCGCACACCAAGCACCTACGCGGCGCAAAGTATAGCCAACGCCCTGCAAAGCGCCGTAGCAGTCCTGTTCCCCCTAAAGGAATAGTCCTATTATAACACAAGTGTCAAGGAGATACGGTATGGCAAATTATCGCAGGATTTACGAAAAGCACTATGGGGTTAAAATCCCGAAAGATTACGACATTCACCATATCGATGAGGATAGGGAGAACAACGACCCTAGTAACCTGCTCGCACTACCAAGACAATTGCATAGGAAATGGCACTTTGCAAAATCGGGCATGAGGGGTTTAGACATAGAGATGCTAAGTGACTTCACGCTGTCCGATTCAAGATATTGCGTCATGATGGCAAGGCATGTTTTGGATGCGAGAGAAGAAATTGACTACTATATCAACCAAAAATTATTGCTGGATTATACCCTTCAATTCAAACGCGCCGGAGGCGATTAATGATAATTTTGCCAGAAGACCAAAACATCGTGTCGCTCTTGTCTGCGGAGGACTCGAAGGCGCTACTCATGGCGCTGTTCTCAGAACCCGATAATGTCACGGAATTGTCGCCGCTTGTAAATATGGCGTATACGGTTATTAAAGGAAAGAGCGACCGTATCAGCGAGAAAAAGTCACGCGCAGGAAAACAGGGCGGCGCTCCACAAGGCAACCAGAACGCGCAAAAACAAGCAGAACAAGCAACCACACAAGAAACAAGCGAAACAAGCCACCGTACCTCTACCGTACCTCTACCGTCCTCCGTTATTAACGACAACAACGACGCGCGCGAGGACGATTCCGATTTACCGCCAGAGATGCGAGACGGTGATGTGGCGCGAGTAAACGACGCATTCACCAAAAACATAAAATTCCCGATGGAAGCGGACACAAAGGCGCTTATCGACTGGCTTGGCGTATTCAATCCTGACACAATGTGCTACGCGATTAACCAAGCGGCGTTATCGGGAGCAAAGACGTTTCGCACACTCGAAGTAATTCTGCGTCGCTGGCAGGAGATCGGCGTAAAAGACCTGGCTGGAGCGGAGGGGGCGCAACTCGAATGGGGTAAACGCAACCAAACCCGCGCTTCGCCGCAAGCTCCTCCCCCACCAGAACGCAAAAAAGTTTGGAGCGCACACCATAACGGCTTCATCTGGCAGGACACAGGCGAACCCGTTGGAGGCTAGTCTATGACAAACGCATTCGAGGCCGAAAAAAGCGTATTGGGCGCAATGCTAATTGATTCACGGGCGGCAGCGGTTGCGTTCTCGGAGGTCGATGTAGACGATTTCAGCACAGAAACCCTACGCGAAGTCTACAAGGGGATGCTCAAACTTCGCAGCGAGAACCAGCCAATCGACGCAATAACCCTCGTTGACATTCTCGAAGCCCAAAAAATGCTGACTAGCGCCAAGTGGTTCACGCTCGTTACGGATTTGAGCATATTCGCAATCAGCGCCGCGAACATCGAGCAGCACATAGCGATTCTGCATAAGGCGCGTGTCAATCGAGAACTCAAAGCGGCCATAACCAGCATTGCTAAAGACCTCGAAGACGGCGAGGAAAACGCGCTGGAAACGGCTAAAAAGCGGATTTACGACATTCAGGAGCGGCGCACTGATTTGCGGCTCGAACCCATTGGAGATAGCGTCTTAGAGGCCGTGGGCGACTTCTTGCAAAACCGCGCGAAGGATTATGTTGCCACGAAATTTCATGATTTGGATTCGCTGTTAAAGGGCGGCTTACAGCGCAAAAACCTGATTATCTTGGCGGCGCGTCCAAGTATGGGTAAGACCGCGTTTGCGGTAAACGTCGGCATGAACGTCGCGGCGGCAAGGAAGCACGTAATTATCTTCTCGCTCGAACAAAGCCGCGCACAGCTTGAATTACGCATGGTTTCGGCGCACGAGGGAATCGACATGATGGCGCTGCGGGCTAATTACGAGGCCGGAAACGAAGCGAAATACGATGCGGATTTGAACAGGGTTTCAAACGCGGCCAGTTACATTTCAACCCTGCCGATGTGCATCAGCGATACGGCACAAACGACGGTGAACGACATGAGGGCCAGTCTAATGCAGTACCGCGATAGAAACCCGCTGGACTTGGTTATCATCGACCATCTCGGATTGATCGGCCACAAGAGCAAGAACGAGCGGCAAGACCTGATTATTGGCGAAATGACGCGGCTGCTCAAAATCACGGCGAAGGAACTAGATGTGCCAATCCTGCTCTTGGTTCAGCTCAATCGGGCGCTAGAGAATAGAGGCGTAAAAACGCCGCAATTGAGCGATTTGAGGGATTCAGGACGGATTGAGGAGGACGCGGACGTGGCGATGTTTCTGCACAGACCGTTCGTATACGGCGACAGCACGGACGAAAGCGAAGCAACGCTGTTTGTCCGCAAGCACAGAGACGGGCCTATCGGGGATATTGAGCTGCACTGGAACAAACACCACGTAAGATTTACGTCGGTATCAAGGGGGTACAGCGCATGAGCCTCGAATACGCCCGCCGCAAGCGCGAACTGGACGAGCACAGCCCAACAAGCCCCGCCGACTACGAGCGGGCGATAGCGGAGATTGCGGAGGAATTAGGGATATGACGCTTATGAGCTTATTTTCAGGAATTGGCGGGTTTGAACTGGCAGCGTCGCGGCACGGAATAACACCCATAGCCGCCAGCGAAATCGAGACGGCGCCCATAAGCATCCCCCGCCGCCACTTCCCCGACATGGAGCACTTGGGCGACGTGACGAAGATCGACGCCGCGCCGGTCAAGCGGGGAGAGTGGATGCACGGCACGGTATCGCGAGATGAGGCCGTCGCGTGTTCTGCTTGCGGCGCAAATGAATTTATAACGTCTCCTTTTTGCAGAGAGTGCGGGGCCGACATGCGAGGTGAAGCGAAATGACCAAAACCATCTACGCCAGCGCGTTGCTGGTAGACAATAAAATCAAATTCTGGCGCGTGTCCGGCAACAAGAAATCGTGCGTAGGCGATTTTGATTGGGACTTCCATTACGTGGGCGAAGAAGTCGCGGAGTGCATGAATAATCCGCTGTGCCGCGTGGAGTTTACCGAGTTTGCCGAATCGGACAGCGTGACGAGCGAGGACATTTTCAAGCGGCTTGCGCCGGAGTGGTTCGGTCAGTGGCCGCTTATCGAGGGCTATCAGGGCGTGTCGCCGTATTTGGGCGGCGGGGAATGGCCGGGTGTTAGGGTTAAGCCGGTTACGAATTTCGAGAAGTGGAAAGCGGAGATTGCAAAAATGACACCCAAAGCGCAGCCGAAGCGTTTGACAATGAAGATGCTGGGGTTTGCCCAATGTGCCCCGCGTTCGGCTACTGCCATGCTATTGCCGGAGATTGCGAGGGGGTATTTCTCGCTTGGGCAGAAACGGAGCCAACGCCATGACGAGACGCGAAACACTCGAAGCCGCCATAAAATGCGTGTGCGGGGAGCGGGAGCAGCGTGAAAGGAGCAGTAATGCGCGATAACTTAGCAACAGGGCGCAAGCCTAATCCATTCGGATTATTTCTTCAAGAGCGCGTGGTTCCAAAATTTGGCGCATGGTTGCCATTCGCGGATATTTACGCCGCTTATAGCGAGTACGCCCGGCAGAATGGCCATGCAAGCATGAGCGAAAAAGCCGTTTCGGGCATGTTGTCCTCTTATGGTTACGAGCACAACAGAAGGAGTATCGGTTCGGGGTTTGCCGATATTGCGCTGGCCGATGTGCCGCAAGAACGATGCGCGGACGAGGTTGTGCGAGATGTTGCGCCCGTTGCCCTCGACTTCGCCGCATATCTTCTTGCGGAATTTGTGCGAGAGCGTGGCGAATGGGAGGGAATCGTTTCAGAACTTCACGGGCAATTAGAGCATTTTGCCGTATGTCGCGGCATTGATATGCGAGATGAGCACTTCCCTGTCGATGCGGCCCGACTTTCTCGACATATCAACAATGTAAGGTTGAGTCTGGAGGCTGTGGGGATAAAGGTTCGCAACAGGCGTTCGCGAGACGGGGCTGTGATCGTTTTGCGCAATGCGAGAGCCGGACGTGTTGCCCCGGCGCGAGAGGAAGCCGAGGACTTCTTGCGCGGCGTTTTGGCCGACGGCAAGGTTAAAGCCGAAGACGTGAAGCGCATGGCCCTCGAACACGGAATAGCCTCCGCCACACTTCGGCTTGCGAGGGAGAACGTCGGTATCACTTGCTCGAAAGGCAGAGGCGAGGACATGACGTGGTATTGGAGCTTGCTCAATATCGACCACGACAGAACGATTGTGCCCGACCAGACCATAAAAGCCGACGCTGGCAAACTACGCCTCTCCCTCGTTCCGTCACAAGTCATCCGCGATATTGCGGAAGTGCGCGAATACGGCAACCGCAAATACGGCGATTCCGAAAGCTGGCGGCGGGTTGACCGTAAACGCTACGTAGACGCGCTGTACAGGCACATGCTGGCGTTTGTGGACGATCCTGCCAGCAAGGATGAGGAAAGTGGCATAGAACATTACAAACATCTTGCCTGCAATATAGCGTTTCTGTGCGAGATGATGAAGGACGGCGCGGGCTATCTGGCTTGTGCCGGGGAGATTGCGGGAGGTGGGGAGTGACGTATGTAGTCTGCTATAGCGGCGGTCATTCGTCGGCGCTGGTTGCAATCGAAGCGGTACGGCGTTACGGGCGCGACAATGTAATCCTGCTGAATCACGATATCAGCTCGAAGGTTGAACACGCCGATATCAAGCGGTTCAAAAACGAGGTTGCGGATTGCTTGGGCGTTCCGATCACATACGCGAATCATCCCGACTTCGAGAACATGACCCCGCTGGCGATATCGCGCGCGAAAAGCGGCTTTTCGGACGGCGTTAATCAGACGTTTTGTACGTATTATCTCAAAACGATTCCGTTCATGAAGTGGCTTAAAGACGAGTTTCCTATTTCTGGCGAGACGCGCAAAGACCGGCATTTAGGCGCAATGCCCATCGGCGGGCAGATGCAGGAAGACGTGAAAGTCCTGTATGGCTTTGACGGCAACGAGCTTCACCGCATCCAGCGGCGCAACGGTGTAATGATAACGCACGGCTACCACACCGAATTTCCGCTTTATAACTGGCCGCGCACGATTGAAAAGACCGAGGATATTGGCATTGCGAGGCCGCGCACGTACAGCATCTACAAACATGCGAACTGCAAGGCGTGTTTGAAGGCTGGGCGGCAGCACTGGTACTGTATATTTTGCTTAGAGCCTGAACTTTGGGAAGAAGCCAAACAAGCCGAATCCGAAATCGGCCACAGCATCATAAAAGGCGTGTATCTCGAAGAATTGGAGCCGCAATTTATTGAAATGCGTGACCGAAAGCACATATGTCCATCCGACAAGGGTAATTCCGCATCGTTTTGGGCGAAGGTGAACGCGACGTTGCCAGACCAAACAAGTATGTTTCCGTGCGAGTGCGCGATATGAACGGAGGACAAATGACCGACAAAGAAATCACCAACCTCAAAAAGCACCTGAACGTGGGGGATGAGGTGTATGTTGTTTCGATGCTCGACGGAATCAAGGCCGACCGCGTTGTAAGCGTCGGAAACCAGCACGTCAAAACATGTCGCGGCCTACTGGCTTATGACACATATCGGCAAAACTGGTTTTTAACGGAAAGGGTAGCGCGTGAAGCGGCGGGGAGGTTGGGTGCGTGACGGAATTTGTGATTGACTATCCGATTCAGGCGCGGTACGACGGGCTGAATGCGATTTATTCAGGCGTCCATTGGAATGAGCGGAAGCGCACGGCGAACAAATGGCACACGCTCGTAAAAATTGCATTGGGCAGCAGAAGAACGATGTATCGCAAGCCTGTCGAAATCGAGATGTTTTTCAACACGCGAATGGACGTGGATAATCATGGTTTTTTGGCTAAACTCATCATTGACGGCATGAAGGGTGTTTTGATCGAGGACGATAGCAAGAAGTATGTGCGGCGCGTCAGCATGGAACATTACGACGGCAGGGGGATTCTTGTAAGAGTGAGGGAGGCGGCATGAGAAAACGCCCTACTTTTGGGCGTTCGAGACACACTCTCTTAGAAGGGTAACAACGAGATTGCTAAAACTTCTATTTTGTGACTTCGCAACCTCCTCGGCTTGCTCCTTTAACTCCTTCGGCAAGGTGATAACCGTGCGCGTGTTGGTATCAGCGATTTTCCCGGCCATTGATAAACGCCTCCTTTTGACTGATTGTAGCATTTAATCAAGGCAACGTCAAGGAGTTGACAGGGCGATATCAGCCTGATATAATATTAGCAGATAACAGGCTGTAATCAGCCGACAGGAGGACGGTATGGCGCAAAGGGTGAGTATTTTGGGCAGGCGATTCGGGCGACTCCTCGTGATAGAGCTGTCGCCACGTCGGGACAGACGCGGCACGGCGAGATACTTGTGCCGCTGCGATTGTGGCAACGAAAAGGAAGTCGGGGTTGACAATCTGCGTTCGGGGAGAACGCTTTCTTGCGGATGCTTGAACAAGGAGAATATCGAGAGGCGCAAGGTGAGTGGTGGAAGTAATTGCAGGGTGTATCGAATATGGCGCTCCATGCTTGCGCGTTGCTACAACCAAAACAATCAAGCCTACGAGAATTACGGTGGACGCGGGATCGGTGTGTGCGAAGAATGGAGGGCGGACTACGAGGCGTTTTACGCATGGAGCATGAGTAATGGGTACGCCCCGGAGCTCTGGATTGACAGAATATGCAACGATATCGGATACGAACCTTCAAACTGTAAGTATTCAACGCCGAAGGAGCAACAAAACAACAAGCGGACAAACAGGCATATTTTTATTAACGGCGAGATGAAAACATTAGCGCAACTATCTGATGAGACGGGCATCGGATACGATACCTTGAAGAGAAGAATTGAATGCGGATGGACTGGCGAAAAGTTATTGGCACCGCCGCGCCAGCAATATAGTCATGCAGACAAAATTAAAGCGTTCTACGACTCGAAAAAAAAACGGTCGGTATAGCGTATGGGCATGACCAGAGACATAATCCGCGTACATGGCCACGAATACGACCTGAACGACCCGCATTGCCAGTGGGATTTGATTCCCGATGAAATCAACGATATTGAGGCCGTCATAAAAAATATCGGCGGCAAGGCTTTACAAGTCTGGGAACGCGCTATGGCGAAGGGATGGACGTTCACGGGCGAGGCGCTGAGTTTTGCGGACGGGAAGCTAATCGACGTTAGATTACTTGATCGGCACAGACACGGGCATCTGCTGCGGATCAGCTCGAACGGCGAATGCGTTTTCGTGTGACGCGCATGACAGGATTGCCGTGAGTTTTAAGGAGGATATATGACCCAAGAAAAAGCATTTTCAAAGCGCCTGATTGCGGAGGGGATAATGCCGAACATTCGCGGCTATTACTTCCTGCTTGACGCGCTCGTAATAGCCAGCGCAGACCCGCGCAGCCTGTGGCGCGATACGGCAAGCCTTTATCACAAAGTCGCGGAAAAGCGCGGCACGAACGCCGCGAATGTGAGCCGGTCGATTGTGTATGCGATTGAGCGAACAAAATATAATCTGTCGAACAGCCAGTTTATCGGCATGATTGCGGAAGAAGTAAGATTGGAGACGGCGGGATGAACGCAAAAACATACCACGCCCGCAAAGAACAGGGTATATGCGTAGAGTGCGCCAAGCAGCCGCCCGAAACCGATATGGTCAGGTGCCAATCGTGTGCAGACAGGCAGAGGGAAAGCAACCGGCGGCATGGGGCAAAGAGCCGCGGAGCAACCGCCGGGGCGAAAAGAAAATCGTGGTATCAGGCCATGAAAGAACAGGGCTTATGTCCGCGATGCGGCAAACGCGCCCCGGCTCCCGGCAGAACGTGCTGTAAGGAATGTCTCGACAAAGACAAAACGCGGAAGGTCACGACGAAGCCTAAAACCGTTGACCCGACAAAGACGGTTTATGAGATCGTGCAGATCGACTGCGGCCAAGAAACGCTGCTGCTGGCGACGAACGACAAGCAGGAGGCGCGGACGGCGTATCGCGGAGCGGGGCGCGTCAGGGCGCGAGTTAATGGACGCAAGCTGCTGATCCACGAAGCGGACAAACTGTTTCCGGGAGATAACGGCGCAAACGCACACTTGCACAAGGAGAACGCATGAGCACAGAAACATATCATCGCCGCCGAGCAGAGGGCAAATGCCCGTACTGCGGCGGCAAACCGCAAAAAGGCCGCGTGACGTGCCGGAGCTGTCAAGACAAGCAGAACGCGAAGAATAAGGCGTATTTGAATGACGAAGTGCCGGAGGACGCGAAGAAGGTCAAGGCGCATACGCTCTGTTGGGATTGTTGGCGAACGACGGCGCGGCAGCCAGACCAGTATTGCCCGTGGATACACGACTTCGAGCCGGTCGAGGGCTGGGAGGCCGAACGGAAGGATATCAAGGTTACGAATACGCACGGCAAATATAGTCACACACACTTTGAAGAATCGTTTACGGTTAAGAAGTGTCCGTTGTTTATGGCGGAGAGGCCAGCGCAGAGCGCATAATAGTCCGTAAATCGGCAAATAATGAGTAACCACGGAAACTCCGACCGTTTCAAGGGAGAAGCGGGAAGCTAAAGAAGGAGAAAACGAAGGGCGCGGCAAACAAGCCGACCGGCGGCGGCT
>QMCD01002057.1_pt1 | contig 11480 bp, 7 predicted proteins | sample 1821841 | NCBI WGS metagenome assembly QMCD01 (sample SAMN01991225, study PRJNA193472) | Termite gut metagenome, whole genome shotgun sequencing project. | isolation source: worker | host: Macrotermes natalensis | reverse complement strand
GTGCACGGCGGCGAGCGAAGCGAGCCGCACTCGGGCGTCCGGCAGGGGGCGAGGGCCTCAGTGCGTTGGCCCTTGCAGTCCGGAGCCACCCCGGGCAGAGGACTGCTGTCCAGCGCGCATAATCCTTTCACGCAGTCCTCCGCTGGCTCCGGACTGAGAACTAAGTAAAGAACCTACGGCCGCGCTCTATGCGCGGCCGCAACCATTAACAGTTAACCACTAAAACTCATATCTCCTTCCTGAGCCGCGCCACAGGAATCCCCAGCATCTCGCGATATTTAGCCACAGTACGCCGGGCGATCTGGTACCCCTTGTCATTGAGCGCTTCCATCAGTATCTCGTCCGTCAGCGGTTTGCGCTTATCCTCGTTCTCGATGCACTCGGAGAGGATCTTCTTGATCTCATACGACGAAACCTCCTCGCCGCTCTCGGTCTGCATCGCCTCGGAGAATAGTTGTTTTAGGGGGATTATCCCGAAATTGGTCTGCACGTATTTGCTGTTCACCACCCGGGATATGGTGGATACGTCGAGGTTCGTCCGGTCGGCTATGTCCTTGAGGATCATCGGGCGCAACTTGCTCTGGTCGCCATCGCGGAAGTAATCGCGCTGGTAGTCGAGTATCTCGCCCATCGTTCGCATAAGTGTATCGCGCCGCTGCTTAATGGCCGAGATGAACCACTTGGCCGACTCGATCTTGCTCTTCACGAATTGCAGCGCCTCCTTCTCCTCGTCGGCCGTCACGCGCCCTTTCGAACTGTTGGCCATGTCGCGGATCTGCTCCAGATAGCGCTTGTTGATCCTTATCTCCGGTATGTTGTACGAATTGAGGCTCAGGTCGAATTCGCCGTCCTGATAGTTCAGTATGAAGTCGGGGATTATGTAGGGCACCGTTTCGTTCCCGCCCTCGTTGTAGAGGTTCGCAGGCTTGGGCTGCAGGCGGACTATCTCTTCGATCGCCTCGCGGAACTCGCGCTCGGTCACGCCGAGGCGCGACATGAGTTTTTCGTAATGCTTCTTTGAAAATTCGCTGAAATAGTGCGTGAGTATCTTATAGGCGAGCTTCAGCGCCGGGGTGTCGATGGGCTTGCTCTCCATCTGGAGCATGAGGCACTCCTGAAGGGTGCGCGCACCCACTCCAGCGGGCTCCAACGTGTGGATCACCCCCAGTACCTGCTCCAGTTCCTGCTCGTCGGTCTCCAGTCCCGTCGCGAAGGCGATGTCGTCGGCCATCGCGTCGAGGTCGCGGCGTAGGTAGCCGTCGTCGTCCAGACTGCCGACTATATAGTCCGCCAACGTTCGCTGGCGAGGGTTCAGCGCGCGGTATCCCAATTGCTGTTCGAGGAAATCGGTGAGCGAGCGGCTCTCGGTGATGAAACTCTGCTTGTTGAGGCGTTCGTCGTCTTTCGAATAGTTGTTCACGCGGTATTTGTACGACGGGGTGTCGTCGTGCAGATATTCGTCCATCGAGATCTCCTTGCGCTTATCTTCGTTCATGCGCTCGGAGAGGTCTTCCTCCAAAGTGGGATTCTCTTCGATCTCCTGTTTCACACGCTGTTCGAGCTGCACGGCGGGCAACTCCAGAAGCTTTATCATCTGGATCTGTTGGGGTGATAGTTTCTGGGCCAGCTTCAGGAGTTGGCTTTGACTCAGGACTGACATAGGCGTTTGTTTTGAAAGGCTCCTACTACCTCATTTGTAGCAAATATAATCAAAACATTCGGGATTACCAAAACCATTTATCAATTTCCGTGCCATATTATAACGAGGCCTGTGTTTACAATGGTCCGGCGAGGCGCAGGGAGCGGTGGACGGACATATTTTGTCCGGACGTTTTTTGTCCGGGGGTATTGGATTTAAATATAATGGCATAACTTTGTGGAAAAGGCCATTGATACAATGTGCAATATTTTACTGGTTATCATTAATGGACAGTATATCGTCGTCGACGGTGAGAGCGGCCATGGCACAGGTGGGGGGGATGACGTCGGGTTCGAAGAGGTGTTCCGCAGGCATTACAAAGCGTTGTGTCTGTTCGCGAACACCTTTCTGAACGATATGAACAGGGCCGAAGACATTGTGCAGGAGGTTTTTATCAAATGGATCGAAGTCTCGCGGGCCAATCCGCCCGCATCGCAACGGGCATATCTGTACAAGATGACGCGCAACGCCTGTATCGACACCCGCCGACGCTCGGCCGTCACCACCGTCTACACCGATTCGATGCCCGATAATGCAGTGTATTTTTTCCAGCCCGAATCGGAAAGCACGGGTGTTATGGACAGGCTTCTGGAGGCCGTGGACTCGCTGCCCGAGAAAGCGAAATATATTTTTATCAGCATATCCGTCAATGGCCGCAAATACCAGGAAGTGGCCGATGAGATGAACATTTCGAAAAATACCGTAAAGACACAACTCGCACGAAGCCTTAAACTGTTGCGCCAGCGACTTGAGGATTTATAGCTGCGCCAACGAATTTCCGCTCCTGGCGGCATGTCGCGCGCATTCGTGCGATTTTTTTCATATTCTTTCACCCTATTTTATTTTTTTTACGTCATACTAACGTAAAGTTTTTACTTGCCATGAATTTTGAAACTGAAGAACTGATTTTCCGTTATCTGCGCAACGAGTGCAGTGAGCAGGAACGCACGATCGTTAGCCGGTGGATCGACGAATCTCCCATGAACAGGAGGGAATTCGAGGCGATCGACGATATAGTCCGCGGCAGTGCGCTGATGAAGGGGGTCGATGCGATCGACGAGAATGCGGCGTGGGAGCGCGTCAGGGCCGCCACGGCGGTGGTGCGGCGCAAAAATGCGGGGAGGAGGCTTTCGCGGCGCGTGATGCGCTATACCGCTGCTGTGCTGGTCCCGTTGTGCCTCGTCGCGGGCGGGTACTTTGTCTTCCGCACCATGACACCAGCTTCCCTGTCGGAAATCACGGCAGGCATAACTCCGGGCAACAACAGCGTCATCCTCACCCTTTCCGACGGCAGCGAGGTCGCCTTGTCAGGCGTCGACCGTTCCGGATTTTCCGATGCAGGACATTCGATAGAAATAATCGCGGACGGGAGCACGATAAATTACGCGATCCCGGAAGGCGTGGAAGGTGCGTGGGAAGCGATCATCAATAAAATAACGGTTCCGCGCGGATGTCGGCACAATGTCAGGTTGTCGGACGGTACACGGGTTTGGCTAAATTCCGAAAGTGTGTTGGAGTATCCGGTGGCGTTCGGCGGCGGGGGCCGGGAAGTGAAACTTTGGGGCGAGGCGTGGTTCGAGGTAGCGCCGAATGACGGTAGAAAATTCACGGTCGTGCTGGAATCGGGCGCGATCGAGGTGACCGGGACTTCGTTCAACGTCTCCAGCTATCCGGGCGACACGTTCAACCGCACAGTCCTTGCGACCGGCTCGGTCGATTTCATCACTCCCGCGGGAGAGGTAACGCATCTGGGTGTCGGCGAATCTGCTATTTTCGATATCGGCGCTGGCGACGTTACGGTCGAGCAGGTCGACGTGGAACATTACAGTTCGTGGAAAGACGGGATCTGCCATTTCCGCAACGCACCGCTGAGGGAAATCGCAACGACGCTCAGCCGGCTCTACGACGTGGAGTTCGAATTCGCCGACCCCGACATAGAACAGATGCGCTTCTCGGGCGCGGTGCTGCGCGACAAACCGATATCGCTGATACTCGAATTACTCGAACAGACCAATTCAATAAAATTTTCCCTTGCCGATACGAGGAAACTCACGGTGGATAACAATTAACCCTTCTTAGGCAGGCGGTTTCCTGCAAGGTGTTGCTTAACAGTGTGTTGCGGCGGAGTGATTTCCGTCGACGGGGTATTATATGCACATAACGAATGCTGGCCCATTCAAAATATAGATGTGAATTCTCCAAAAAGTAAACTTTGTTCAACTTAAAAAACTGTATTTATGGCGAAACAACTACGAAATGAACAACTGCCAGCCGCAAAAGCCCGGAACAACCGGCTCAGGATCGTGATCCTGCATGCGGTAGCCATGTTGTTCACGGTCAATGTGTATGCGGGCAGTCTCTATGCCCAGCAGAAAGTATCCGTGACGCTCAACGACGTCACGATCGAACAGGTGATCAGGGAGGTCGAAAGGCAGTCGGGCTACATCGCGGTCTACAACAACACCGAGATCGAAGCCCTCTCCAATGTGTCGGTGAGCAGCCGCGATGAGAGCGCGGAAGACGTGCTGAACAAGGTGCTCGGCAAATTCGGTATGCACTGCATGCTGAGCAATGATTTTTTGGTGATCTCCTCTGCGGTTTCGGGCAGCAACGTCTCCCGACAGCAGCAGCCGATCAGGGTAACGGGCCGCGTGTTAGACACCAACGGAAATCCGCTGGCCGGGGCCACAGTGCTCGAGAAGGGTTCGCCGAGGGGCACAAGTACGGATGTCAACGGTAATTTCGAATTTGCCGTCACGTCGGTAAATTCCGTACTCGTGGTCCAATACCTGGGTATGATAACGAAGGAAGTGCCAGTCTTACCGGGGCAGCCGAATGTAATAACACTCGAATCGTCGGATACACAGATCACAGAGGTATCGGTGATCTCCACGGGTATCTTTACCCGCGACCGCGTGACCGCTACCGGTAACGCTCCATCCTACACACAGGCCGACCTCAAACAGTTGGGCGGCAATAACGTACTGCAAAGCCTTACGCTTGCCGACCCATCGCTCCGGTTCGTCGAGAATTCGCTTATGGGCTCCGACCCCAACTCAATGCCGACCATAGAGTTGAGGGGTATGTCGACGCCCACGCTGAATATGGTTCAGGACGAGTTCTCCAAAGACCCCAATTCCCCGCTGTTCCTGATAAACGGCGTCGAGGTGAATATCGACAAGGTGAACGACCTGGACATGAACCGCGTGGAGTCGATCACCATACTTAAAGACGCGGGGTCGACAGCCATCTGGGGTTCGAAGGGTGCCAACGGCGTCGTGGTTATCGAACTAATCAAACCGCGCGCCGGGGAGTATAACATAACCTACAACGGTACACTTGCCGTCGAGGGCCCCGACCTGAGCGTCTACAACATGATGAACGCGAGGGAGAAATACGATTTCGACGTACTCGCGGACAAATTCAACACCAGGGGCCTTCCCGGAACGGAATTGATGAAATTGCAGAGCAAGATACTCGCGGACATCCGGTCGGGAGTGGATACCTACTGGCTCTCCGAACCGGTGCGCACCGGCATCCAGCACTCGCACTCCCTGCGTGTCTCGGGCGGCAGCGAAGAACTCTCGGTGGACGTGGGCGCGAAGTACGGCAATAACCAGGGAGCTATGAAAGGCTCCAGCCGTCAGACTTGGGGCGGTGATGTGAACCTCACCTACCGCGTCGACAGATGGATCGTCAGCAACTACCTCGACATATCGGGCTACAACGCCACGGGCAGCCCCTACGGCTCGTTCTCGAAATGGATCGAGGCGATACCCTATTACAAGAAGTACAACGAGTATGGAGAGGTCGAAAAATGGCTCCAGCGAGCAGACGGTCTGGGTTCTTATGACTATGGCTTCGCGGGCGGATCTTCGCCCCTGACGGGTAATATCCCCAATCCGCTGTGGAACGCGCGCCTTAACAACAAGGACCAGACCAACCAGTTCTATGTGGCGAACACGCTGTTCGCACAATACGACGTCAACCCGAACCTGAAATTCACCGCCAGCCTCGAACTCGTTCGCGAGGAGCGCGAGGCCGTCAAGTTCCTGGATCCCGACCACACCGATTTCGGCCATCTGGATGATGTCATCAAAGGTAAATACACCAACTCGAGATACCTGACATGGTGGTACAAACTGAGCGGTTCGATGTCTTATGTCAAGGCCGTTGGCGATCACAGGTTCACTTTCATGGCAAACGCCAATATGAAGGATTCGCGCGACACTTACTACCACACCGAGGCCATCGGGTTCCCGCTCAACAGCAAGGGCTCGCCCAACCTCGCAATGGCATACAACATCATAGAAAATCCGGGCCGCCCGGGCTACAACAACAAGGTTCACAGGGTAATGTCACTTGCGGCGGTGTTGAACTACAGTTACGACAAGCGCTATCTGGTCGACATCACGGCATCGTTGGACGGTTCCACGACTTTCGGCTCGAATAAACTATACAAGCCGTTCTTCTCGGTCGGTTTGGGTTGGAATATCTCGCAGGAGAAATTCGCCGAGAACTGGAATGCTATCGATCTGATGAAACTGTCGGTAACATACGGAACGAACGGTAACCAGAGTTTGGGTAAGGTCTATTCCAAGTCGGTGTATCAGTACTACGTTTACAGCAATAAGTTCGGTCAGGGTTCCTACATCCGCAACCTCGGCGCACCCGACCTTCCCTGGCAGGCCGTCGAGAAGTTCGAGGTGACGCTGAACGTGGATATGAAACGCTTCTCGCTGGCGCTCAGTATGTACAGGAATGTGACCGACCCGCTGATCATCAGTGTGACCCAGCTTCCGTCGACCGGTCTCGAAGCTTTTCCGATGCACATCGGCACGCTGACCAAGCATGGTTTCGACTGGGATGTGAAATTCTATCCGATCTACAACAGGGAGCAGGATATCACATGGTCGGTCAGTATCAACGGCGACCATTACAAACAGAAATACGGGGGCTTCGCCAACGCTATGGAAGGTATGAACGAAGAGTTCGTCGACGCCAATATCATGAAAAGGTATCAGGACGGGAAGTCGCCCAACGACATCTGGGCCGTTCCCTCCTATGGCATAGACCCTTCGTCGGGCCGCGAGATATTTATCAAGAAAGACGGGTCGCTGACATATCAGTACGATGCCCGCGACCAGATCGTGGCGGGTTCCGACCGTCCGACGTTCGCAGGTACGGCGTACACCACGTTCCAGTACAAGAATTTCGACATGACCCTCGCTTTCGGATATCAATGGGGTGCGCACAAATATAACAGCACCATCTACGATAGGGTCGAGAACATATCGAAGGCCAAGCTGGGAAGCCAGAACCAAGACCGCAGGGCGCTGCACGATAGGTGGCAGAGAGTCGGCGACATCGCCGTCCACCCGGGGATCGCGGTGACCGATGCGAGACGCCCGCTGACCTCGCGCCTCATCCAGATGGACAACTACTTCAACGGTAGCAGTATCAGACTGGGATACAGGCTCTACAACAACGAATGGTTGATCAGGAACCTCGGCATCGGAAGGCTTCAGGTGAATTTGCAGGGCAAAGACCTTTTCCGCCTCGAAACGTCGAAGGTGGAGCGGGGTATAGACTATCCTTTCGCCCGCACGGTGACAATGAATCTGACCATCGGTTTTTAACCCTAACAATCCAAGAAGATGAAACATAACAAGATATTCAAATCGTTGCTCGCTTTCGCTGCCGCAGCCGTCGTGCTGACCTCGTGCACCGAGTGGCTCAGCGTCGACCCCGAAGACCAGGTGCTCGAAGATCAGGCGTTCGAGAGCCTTTCCTCCATACATGTCACCCTGAACGGGCTGTACCTGAAGATGTCCGAAGAGAACGCCTATGGGTTCCAGATGACCAGCGGCACCGCCGACCTGCTGGCACAGTACTATTCCGTGTCGGGTAGCGGTAATTTCTGGACGCACATCAACGGCTATAAATTCGACGATGAATCCGCCATAAACACTCTGGCAAAGATATGGAAACAGATGTACAACCTCATCCTCGACGCGAACTTCTTTATCCAGAAGCTCAATGCCACGCAAAGTGTTATCTCTCCCGCCTACAAGAACCTGCTCATGGGCGAGGCTTACGCAATCAGGGCCTATGCCCACCTCGACCTTCTGCGCATGTTCGGGCCGGTGTACAGCAAATATCCCGATGACCTGTCGATACCCTATTATCGCGAGGCCAAGCCGCAGGTGCAGGACCGTCTGCCCGCGGTGCAGGTGATCGACGAGATACTGGCGGATATCGACGCCGCGCTGGAATACCTTGACGCCGACCCCGTGAAGACCGAGGGCAGGATGGTGGGGCCCGAATACAGCGGCGATTTCTATGCTTACCGCAGTTGGAGGTTGAACTTCTATGCCGTGAAGGCGCTGAAAGCACGCACGCTGATGTACGCCGGGAAGAAAGATGAGGCGGCCATTCTCGCAGAGCAGATACTCGCGGAGATCGAGGACGACGATGAGGAGAACGCGGTGTTCCCCTGGGTTAAAAAGGCCGATATCGACAGCCATCTCCTGCGCGATTACTGTTTCAGCACGGAGGTTCTCTTCGGCAACTACAACTACTGGATGATAGACAACTTCTACAATTATTTCAGCCTGGGCATCACGGAGGCGGTCAACGGTATGTTCTCGGCGAGGACGAATGTGAACTTCTGGTTCAACGTGGGCGATTTCACGACATCCAACGATTACCGTGCCATACCGTGGAAATCCCATCTGGAGACAGCCTACGCAGGGTCGGTCAAGTTCGCCAATCAGGGTCCGAGAGCCGACGACGTCCATTTCTACCAGCCGATGATCCGCAAGACGGAACTTTACTATATTCTGGCGGAGGCCCGAAGCGACGTTTCCTACCTGAACACCATCCGCACCCATCGCGGAGTGCTGCCTCTTGCAAGTTTCTCGACAGCGGAACTGAACCGCGACTGCATGGCCGAATTCTGGGGCGAGGGACAGTTGTTCTACCATTACAAGCGCAGGAACGAGGCCCGGATCCGCAACGGTGCCACAGGGGCCAACCTGACCATGAACGACAATACATACCAGGTGCCCATACCTCAGGCTGAACTCGAACAGTAATAACCGGAAAATTTGTGAATATGAAAAACATTTTAAATACAGTCGTTTTGTTTGCCTGCGCGGTGGCCGTTCTCGGCTCGTGCAAGGAAGACAAGCTCTCGACCTTCAAGGGTGGGGCCGACCTTTTCTTTACTTATCAAAGACCTGCTCCGACCATATACGGTTATCGTTTTTCGTACAATATCGACGACAAGTCGTACGAGTGGCGTATATCGCAGAATGCACGCCCGCTCGACAGCCTGGTCTGCACCTTTGCCCGCATCCCGGAGTCGCAGCGCGATTCGATCCTTCTGGTGCCCGTATCGGTTATGGGCTATGCGAGCGATGCCGACCGTGAAGTGGCCTATGAGATAGTGGAGGGGGACGCCGACAATTTCGAGATCATAAACTCGTATATTCCTGCGACGAGTGCCGACGGAGGTATTTTCATCCGCCTGCTGCGCGACAATCTGGAGACGGAATTCGACACGTATGAGATCCGCCTGCGCCTTAAGGAGAACGACAATTTTACAGTCAGGTACGACTCGATTCCCTATTCGGACAATACGCCGGAGCAAACCAGCGTGAAAGATTTCAAGGTGATCGTCATCAACTCGCTGGTCAAGCCGCAGTACTGGATGGCCGCTTATATGGGTACATGGTCTACGCCGAAAGCGTTGCTGCTGCTCAACGTTATCGGTTATCCCGAGACGGAGTTGTATCCCGTTGGCCGCACTCCCGACCTCGGTGTGATGCGTGCCTATGGAGGCCTTCTCCAAAAATATCTTCAGCAAATGGCGGCGGCCGGAACCCCGGTGACCTACATAAATGAAAAAGGGGAAGAGGTCGAGATGGACTGGGGAACGTCAGTGTAATAACAATAAATGAAAAGCGTTATGAAAACCAAAAGAATATTCAGTGCCTTTCTTCTCCTGTGTTCGGCCATGCTGCTGCTGGCGGGGTGCTATGAAGATAAGGGAAATTACACCTACAAGGTAGTAAAGGAGGTTGTCATCGAACTGCCCCGCACCAGCCAGACGGTACTGGTGGGGGAGCCTTTCAGCCTCTCCCCGACCATAACCAGTTCGATACCCGATTCGGAGAGCGACTATACATATCGGTGGCTCAGTGTCCCCTCAAGCAACGTATACGAAGAGGTGTCCGTTTTGCTCGCGAGCAAGGATATCGTCGAATGGGTGCCGACGACGATACTCAAGCCGGGCGGATATATCCTCGTGCTGGAAGCGACCGACAAAAACACCGCGATCAGCTACTACTCCCCCCGGTTCACGCTCACGATCCAGAACCCGATGGGTAAGGGTATAGCCCTGCTGACCGAACAGGACAATGTGGGGCAGGTGGAACTGTTGGCCTACTTCAACAACGACTTCACACATTACGAGGCCGAAGGACTGCCGACCCTGACCAATCCCAGCCGGATAGTACATTATGCCGACAGGTTTTCGCCCTATCTCGGAAATACATTGGCTACTGCCGAACAGAGTGCGCTGATAGCCATCGGCGAATCGGGGGCATACCGCCTCGACCCGACCAATCTCACATACGACGACCGCATGGACCTGTTGAACGCGGTGATCGGGGATATCCCAGCCGGTTTCAAGGCGGCAAATGTTTTCCCGAACACGAGCAAAAGGGAGGGATATGCCACTCTGCTGGGCAACGACGGCAACATGTACCAGTACAGCTATGGCGGTTCAGTAACTATTCTGTGGACGATCGGGCTTCATTATAACAGGACCATAGACAATGTCACTTTCCCGGTGGCCCCATGGTCGGTGAGTTTCAACAGCCGCATGGTCTTGTACAATACCGACGACCAGAGTTTTTATGTGGCCAACGACAAGTCCAACGTTTCCAACCGGCTTAGCGAACTCGAACCCGAGGGGACATCAAACTTCACCGATACCGGCAGGGATCTGATCTGGATGCAGGGACGAAGCGTGGAAAACACCGACTATGACAAGGTTTACGCCATGATGAAAGAGAGTGAACAGGAGGGATACGATCCCGACAAGCGTTATCTGGTAGCTTTCGCCTCGACCGGAGCCACGTATATCGAATACGACGTGACCGAGGCTGAAGCCATCAGGGAGGGACAGAATTTTTGTATGACGAGAAGTAACAAGGCGGGCACGCTTTCGATCCTCTACTATCGCACCGATAAGAAGATCTATGCTTATGACTTCAACGCCAAGACGACGACCGCTGTCTATGAAACCACGGGCAGCCGCGTGTTGACGGACATAAGCATCACTATAGGGGGAGACTTCTCCAACAACATGCTGGTATGCACCTGGGATCCTTCGGCAGCGGCTTCGGGACAGGTCGAGATATTCGATTTCGACGAAGTCACAGGAACGCTCATCGCCGCCGAATATGGCGAGGAAGGAGCTAAAGAACCGATAAGGTTTGGCGGGTTCGACCGGATAGTGTCGGCAGACTGGAAGACGCGTTAATTCACATAAACAATGAAAGTCCGGCCGCGGGATGTTTCTTCGCGGCCGGACTTTTTTGATATTTAGCGTGAGTCAAACCAAGCACTAAAAGAAAATGCGTATCTTTGGGCCGTAAACCGAAAGTTATGGCCTCATCGAATTTTGTCGACTATGTAAAGATATTTTGCCGCTCGGGACACGGCGGCGCGGGCTCGGCCCACTTCCGGCGCGAGAAATTCGTGGCGATGG
>QMCD01003225.1_pt1 | contig 11481 bp, 9 predicted proteins | sample 1821841 | NCBI WGS metagenome assembly QMCD01 (sample SAMN01991225, study PRJNA193472) | Termite gut metagenome, whole genome shotgun sequencing project. | isolation source: worker | host: Macrotermes natalensis | reverse complement strand
GGGTTGCACAGAGAATTGTTTTTCATGAAAAACTTCCAAAATGGAATTACCTCATCAAAACGGTATAAAGTGTACCAAGTTATTTTTTAAGCAGTACTAAAAAGATACATCGGAACGACGTTTTAGTATTTAATTATCCTTATTCGGAATGGGACAAGTGGGATAAAATAGAAATGCACATACTAAAATATTATATAAAACGATGCATTGCGCTACCGGGTGATACCCTATCCATTCAAGATGGACTATACCAAATTGGAAATAGCGATCTATTAGTAGGGAATATCGAATCTCAAAAAAAGATTACCACTTTTAATCTTGACAGGCTATCCAAAGAACAGTTCTATACACTACCTTTTGACAGCATTCTCCAATGGACAATTAAGGACTTCGGCCCAATGTACATTCCACGAAAAGGAGATATGGTTTCGATGAATAGGACCAACTATTTACTCTATAAACGACTAATTGAATGGGAACAGAGTGATACGCTGATATATAAAGATGACCGATTTTACCTGCGTGACACCCCTTTAGAAAACTATCGTTTTAATAACAATTACTATTTTATGGCCGGTGATAACAACATGAGTTCGGTAGACTCCCGTTTTTGGGGATTGGTTCCTGAAGAATATATAGTCGGAAAAGCCTGGATTATCTGGAAGTCAGTTAGTCCGGAGACGGGAAAAATGCGCTGGAATCGTTTTCTAAAACCAATACATTAAACTTATAATCAATACAAATGAAAACATTATTGTATACATTAGTCGTTTTCTGCTTGTTAGCCTGTTCGCAAGAAACGGACAAAGAACTGGAACAAGCCCTGCAACTCTCCGGAAAAAACAGAACTGAATTGGAAGCCGTATTGAGTCATTTTAAAAACGACTCGCTAAAGCTAAAAGCTGCATGTTACCTAATAAGGAATATGCCTTACCATTACTCAAAAGAAGAGTATTATCTCTCTCCTGACGGAGAAAAATACAGACCGGACATTACAGTCTTTAGTGGTAAAGAAGAGGTAAAGAGGCATTGCGATTCACTGATTCAATGTGGTTACCAAATGGAACAACATAAGATATTTGATATTACTTCACTTGATAGTGCATATCTCGTGAATAATATAGAATTGGCTTTTTCTGTCTGGCAGAAACCTTGGGCAAAAAACATACCTTTCGATGATTTTTGCAAATATATACTACCATATAGGGCACAAACAGAGAAAGCATCATCACTTCGAGGGAAATTAATGGCACAGTTTATGCCCTTACTGGATTCAGCTCAGGTAATCACACCACTTGAAGCTTGTACCCTGTTAAATGAACATTTGAAAAAGGTTGTAAAATATCAGGATACAGGTCTTTCTTTCTATCCCACTATCGATGAAACCTACCGGGCAGGCATCAGCCAATGCGATGGTATTTGTAATCTCGGAGCATTTATTATGCGTGCTGTTGGTATTCCGGTTACAGTTGATTTCACTGTTTGGACAAAAATAGACTTAGGGCATAGTTGGTGTGCTGTATTAAGCGATGGTCATTTCTATAGTTTTGGACCGGGAGAAAAGCAGCCAGATGTACATGCTAAGCTATTTTCCCAAATACGTCTTATGAGGCCTGCCAAAGTTTACCGTTTCTGCTTCAGTCCGTTACAATATGGAAAAAAAGCGAAAGGTGACGGATATAATACATTTCTCAAGAGCCCATTATTACATGATGTTACAAACGAATATTTGAATAAGACAACCAACATAAAAATTTCAATAGATACTAAAAGTAACACTTCAAATAAAGAAGTATACTTATGCGTATATAATTTCTACAAATGGCAACCACTCGCTATTGGAACTCGCTCTGATAATGACGTATGTGTGTTTAACAATGTGGTAGGAGACAACATCTTTATAGTGGCCGATTGTTCGGATAGGCAAAATCTAAGATATATTTCAGCTCCCTTTTATCTGAATACAGAGGGGGATATACGTCTGCTCATTCCACAAATCGAGCAAAAACAAACGGCTATTTTGGAAAAGCGAAAAGACAAGACGAAAGTAAATCACACCTTATTTTATTGGGATATCATAGACAAGCGATTCGTTCCTTTATCTTTTAAAGAAGCTACTGATACGACTCAGGTGTATGACCAAATCCCAATGAATGCACTGTTATGGTTCACCGTTCCGGAACGCATATTTAATCAGCGTATATTTTTCATAGAAAATGACAGTATAAAAAAATATTAACTTGTAAAACATGTGTTATTTTCTTAATACTCTGAATTCCGATTTGACATTCCCCAATAATCCAATACCATCTACACCTTCCACTACACAAATAAAATTAGTATATATGTCAGAGCAATGAAAAGTGAGAGTAGCTTCGCCCTTTTCGTCTGTGACAACGGATGGCATCCATAATAAAGTGTTTCTTGCATCCGGAATGGCGGATTGCATATCAATCTCGTCAGGTTGGTAAAATTCTCGATTTGCATAATATCCTTTAGTCCGCCAAAAGTTATTCATTCGAAGAAGTTCCTCTTCAGAATAAATAGGACCTCTATAAATTATGTTTTGCACATCTTCGACAATCTCTGTGTACTTTATTATTCTATATTGCTTACCTTCAACCGGTAAGTGTTTAACACCTTCATAATTTCCTTTGGGGTGATGTGTATATCCTTCACGAAAATCATTAAGATACTTTGGGGGACAATCACATACCCACGCCCTATTCAAATTCATTTGTGCCAAACTATCCAACCTTCCCATCATTTTATCCCTGAACGGTTTATGTCCTTTTGCCATTACTGTCACTTCATCTAATAATATCGTACTGTCACTGCTTACCACAGGTAAGTCATCAGGTTGGTTATATCGTGACGGATCTGATTCCGGATAATAATCCTGCCTATTCTTTCTCATGCTATTTATGAGAGGAAAGTGGTCTGTTAGTTCCAATACCGGTTTAGCCTCTTTCGACAACATGGGTTTCAAATACACATATCCTCCCCGGAACGCTGTCATCATTTCCGTATTTAGTATAAAGTTCCCTATGGAATCAGTCCAAATGAGTTGGGAATTTCCATCCGCACCGGAAATCTGAATCAACTGTTCAGTACCTTGATTCAACTCATTTCTCTTTTTACTTTTAATAGTTTGAACACCCTGTATTTCATCCGTCAAGAAAGGTTGCCCTTGGTAAACTGGCTGCTGCGTTTTCCACAGGTAACGCCGCCAACCTTGTGTCAATAACAATAATTCCAACCCTTCTGTCCGTCCACTGTTTTTTTTATCAAAATAGTATGCCGGGTCATAGATTTTGCCTCTTATCTGGGAAGATAGATAGGAATAAGACATTATATTCATGGGATCCCCCGGGGCGCTATACCCCTGGTCGTACACACTTATGCCAAGATTCGCCCTAACCGGTTTGCCTGCATCATCAGTAACTTTAATTTTAAGACTCGCTTTCTCACGTATGGCAAAACTCTCCTTGCCGGGTTCAGCGGTTATATATAGTTTCTTTTCCGGATGAACATAAACAAGCCTTTCCGCAATGGGCTGCATGTCGGCATCAAGCAAGGTAAACTCGGCTATTCCCTGATAAGGGAAGTTATCCGTTGGTATTGAGATTCTCAAGTTTTCTTTCAATACACCTTTCGCTATACAGCAGACCATTCCCCGCATTTGTCCCACAAGATAAATCTGTTGATCAGGCAAATCGCCACTTTTGGAAACAATAAAGCTTAATTGTTTCTTGTCTTGCCTTGAAAGTTGCAAAACCATTCCGGAGGAATGAATGTCAGGTAACGAATAACTCTTGCCGTTACCCAGTTCAATTCTGTATTTTTTATCGCGAAAAGGAATAAACAGGACGGATCCCATTCCGTTATGCACACTCTTGATTGCGCACAGCGGTTTGTCATCCTGATAAATAGTCCCCTCAACAGACACCGGATATCCCTTTCCGTCTGTCGCCTTGAAAGCTAACTTAGACAAGATGCCTGAAACAAGGTTTCCACCTTCAGGAAACATTTCAAAACGGAATGTACTGTCTTTAGCATTTTCTGTTGCTGCCGAATAAGATATGTTTTTTATAATTGTGACTTTACGCGCCGGGATGATTCCTGTGGTATCGTTCTTATAAAAAGCTCCTTGGGTATATCCTTCTATATAATAATCCCCCTGGGGCAACTTTTCATCCACATAAATATGGCCGGATGCAATCCCATTTTCAATCGGATACTTTTCCTGCCATACCACGCTATCGGCCTGACTAATCATTTGCAGATAGAGAGTTTTGCTCCTGTCGGATAGTCCGAATGACTGCGCATCCATTTGGTAGGCTTTGAACCAAAGGTCTTCACCGGTTTCATAAATGCTTTTACTCGTCTGGAGGTAAATAAGTTCAGACGGATAGTTCTCTTTTCGGAAATAGGATGCTATAGAATCAATAGATTGCTGGGAATAGGCCAAAGGGTACATTAAACTCATTCCCAACAAGATAGCAACCATTCTATATACAAAAATATTTTTCATTCAATATCAATCATTATTCATTTTAGATATTTTCCCAAATTATGGAAAGCAGCTTGTTGCGGAGACTGAAATGTATGTTGCAACACTTTACCGTCTTTTATTTGTACGATACATGGATAGATACCGTTTTCCGTGATTAATTTAAAATGATTATTTCTGTCTACATAAATATTAGAATGTTCACTAATTCTAATGTCAATTTTCTGTTGAAGGATTTTTAAAGAAGAAATATTAGTCAATACAAATAATATTTTTGTATTTGATATATTCTTTTTCATAAAGAATTCTCCTTCTTGAATACAACCATGACAACCAACTCCCGGTAATATTACTATCCAATCATACGCTGTTGCATCTTTAAGTTGTCCGATTGCATTTTTTATGAAAACATCTTCTTTCTTTTTTAAACCTTCTTTACATGAAGTTGCGCAAAGAACACAAAAACCAACCAATATTCCTAATAAGTATTTTTTCATAAATTCTTTTTGTCTAATTAAATTTCTTTAGGTATAAATATTTTTAATGCTAAATAATTTTCATCAATATCATTACTGTCAATGTATTCAATATTTAGACCTTCACGGGTAACAAAAGAATTTGTCCAATTCCACTCCTTTCCAGTTCCTATAACAGTTTCTCCCAAGTAATTGAACTCCTCATTCATCATTATTACAATTATAGGCTTATCTTCTTTTACCGCATTAATATTAGAATTTTGCACTCCCTTCAATAGGAAACGATAATACATTTTCCGATAGGGATCATGTAAAACAGCTCCGTACATATCTTCTCGCATGTAATTATTTATAATTAATTCATCAGGAGTTTTGGTTATATCATCAAAATCAATGGAATGGATAGTAGTGGCAAAATTACTGCCACCATATATTGTTGTATATATTTCTGAGTCTAATTTTGCTACATATAAGTTGTGTGATGCCGGGAAACTATATATCAAGTCTCCTTTTGGAGATAAAACCGGATATACTTGTGTTGGTAACCCTCCTTCCCAGTTTGAGCCTTGACCATAAATTTCTTTAGGATAAGTATGTTGAAATTCTACTTGATTATTTTGCATATCTACACATGCGCTGAATTTGAATTTATCAATATTGGCAGATGGGATTGAGATAAATGACTGCCCGGTTAAGCGCAATTTATTGTTAATTTGTATAAAAGGATTTACGGTTTCTAATAAATATTGAGGATAATAATTAGGCCAATCCGGCATATTTCCACGAAGTGAAATACGATTATTAATTTTTCCGGCGCAATTAGCTAAAATAATCTCTGTCATCGGCATATTATAAATATAAATCGAATCCATATTTTTAATATAATAGCCGGATAACCTCAAGACAGCATCTGCGCCTTCTTTCTGATAAACAAACTTATTCAGATAAATTGAATCCGTATAGTCATAACAATATATAGCATTTTTATACGGATTTAGAAATGTTAAAATTCGCTTTCCCAAAGAATCTTCAATAATTTGTATGAATGGAGGCTTGGGTGCTGTTTCTGCATCTAAGCGAAATTTTTTCTCATTATTTTCAATCAATAGGAAACTGGCTTTTAATTCTCCAGCCCTTTCATTCTCTATATTTATTGTGTTACTTGTACATGAAGTAATAAGCAAGAACAATCCTACATAAAATATTTTATGATGCATAGCCTATTTTTGTTAATTTTTAAAAAGAGCTGCTCGAAAATACACCGGAAATTAACAATAAAGTGTAATTCAACACGATATTATATCCTAAAGTGTTTTCTCGCAGCTCGTTCTTTTTACATGTTACATGCGATAGGGGTTACAGTCTTGGTCAACTGTATCAAAAACGCAATATTGACTTAGAACTAAGCACCTTCCACTGACAATGCCATCATAAGGTTGGCATTCTGCATTCGCTTCAGTGGCATTAGCCAAATCAACAATACTCACATCTTGTGAATCTTTATCCGTACCAACAGATGCATTCACAAACATTGCTACAGCAAACATAGCTGCAACACCAAAGATTTTCAAACTTTTTGTTTTCGTTGTTATAAATATTTAAATTAAACATAAAGAGATAACGTATCAAATGACACGCTCACCTCCATTCTTTATTTCTATCTATAAGATTTTTCATTTCTGCTTGTATTTCACCGACAGCAGTTGACTCTACTTTTACTTCTTTCTTTAGCAACTCCTCTGCTGTTGCGATAGCTTTCTCAACTTGTCCGGTTTCATCATACAACTTCGCTAACAAATATTTAGGATAGAATCGACTGGGATTCATGTACCAAGCTTTTAAATATGCCTGTTCAGCCTCCTCTGTTTTTCCTAAAACTCTATAGTTGTCACCTAATGCTGTATAAATAACGATATTCGGATAAGATAAAACAGCCCTATTTAACACTTCGATAGCTTGCTTGTGCTCACCTGCCATAGTCGATGACTTTCCGTAAAAAGTTAAAAAATCACCATTATTCTTTAATAATGGCCACGCTTTCTTACTCTCATTTATACTTGCTGTATAATTTTTAATTTGAACTAATTGGTATGCTACCCTCCATTCTTTCCATGCAACATTATAGGCAGATGTTTTGTAAGCTATAAAGAGGGTTCCTATTGCCAATATCGCAAATATTGGCTTGAGAAAAATTTGTTCTATATGTAAATGCCTGACCATCTTCTTCTCACTGTGAATAGCCATATATGCCAAATAGCAAACTAAACAAATTTTGATAGGCAAAATTTGTGCCGGGTAAGAAAACATTGCAAAAACGACAATACTTGCAATACCTGCCTTTGCAATCCATAGTTCATCATAAAAAGACTTATTCGATGTGCTAAATACGTAAATTAATATTCCCAATACAAGGAGTAAGCCAATTATTCCGTTTTCAACGGTATGCTGCAAAAACTCATTAAAACAATAGCTTGTATCTCCGGCTACCATATCTTCGGAAGAATCAGGATTTTCTTTAAAATAGTCAGCCTGCTTATCCATATAATAGGTCTTAAAACGATCATACCCTACACCGAGTAAAGGGTGTTCCATCACCATATCAGATGCTACTTTTCAAACCAACAAACGGCCATTAGCAGAATACGGATTTATCTTTATTAGTCCGATAAAGCAGATACATATAAGAAACACTACTGAAGTTGATAAAATGATACGCTTTGTCAAACTACAGTTCTTTATCCACTGGATTACCGAATACCTTTTGATTAATAAAAAGAGAGAAGAAACGATGATTGACAACCAGGCTGCACGTGAACCGGAAGCTGCTAAAGCTAATAACACAGAAGTAGCCCCAACCCAAACAAAAATTTGATTCCATTTTGTTCCAATGAATGGAATATATTTCTTTTCGAAAAAGATGCCTCCGATAATTAAAGGAAAAACCGCAGCCAAATAACCTGCAAAAGGTCCTGGATTAAAGAAACTTCCTGTTATCTTAAATAAAGCATGATGAGATGGAATGAATCCCCACAGTTGTAAGTTGCCATAAATACCCTGAATAATACCTCCTAAAATGATTGCAGCAAAGACAATTCTGTATTTCGATAATTTTAATTGCCGTAAAAAGAGATAAAGAAATATCAATCCACCGAATTCTAAAAGTCTATCCGAAACTTGGATGCTATGAAACCAACCATTACAGAGTATGTACACTACCCATAACAACATTGCTCCATCTATATAAGTTAATGAAATAGAAAAAGGGAATTTTATTATAAACTTAACGAAGTATAATATACAACCACCAAGAATAGTATATAGGAAAAAGAACATTTTACCACTTACTGTTCCTTGCATCAACTCATTGGAGACAATTGAAGGTAGTAAAGAAAATAATATAATTAACAGTACAAATTGTACTATCTCATGCCATTGGCCAATATTGATTCTTTTATTTATTGATATGTTTTTCAAAGTATTTTCACAGAAATAGATTTAATTCGTCACAAATATATGAATTGTTCTATATGTTTGGTATATTTATGCTATATTTTGTGTATTTTTAACTTGTTTTGTGTTGGACTACTCAGGTATAAAGTCATATTGATACTTCTCACTGTTCAAGAACAGCAAGAATAGCCTTGTATTTAGAATTTCCGTTTTTCTTAGCGGTTTCAGCAACTGAGTGAACGTTCATAAAAGTATTAGCTCCTTGCTCTGTACGGAAACATCCGCTGACTTTTTGCTTTACCTTTATTTTTCGAATTCCTCTTTCGCTGGCATTATCAAAACTTTTGGATAATGGGATCGAAAGGATAAACCGGTATATCAGCCTGAGCAGAAAAAACTCGCTCTTCTGCGGAAGTCATCAGGGGGCAAAAAGGGCGGCGTTGATCTACTCTTTGGCATGCTCATGCAGGTTAAACAACATCAATACATTTGAATGCTTCAAGGACATGCTGGAAAGGTTCGTTATGATTAAGCCAAATACCGAATACGAAGAACTCAGGAAACTACTCCCAGATAAATGGAAAGAGAAACGGTAATGAGGAGACGCTTACTGCGGGCAATAAGCAGAGTGAGGGTAACTTCTACCCTCACTCTACCCTCACGCCTACCCTCACCTATTCAAACACCGATGAATAAAGGGATACAGGAAAAAAAGTGAGGGGTGAGGGTAGAATTGCTCAAAACCCTGGTTCTTCGTCACTTTAGGTGCAACTAATTTGTCTGAATCCCTTTATCTATGGGCTTTTCAGTCATTTTTTGGATATTGAATATTGGATAGGTGCCTGGAGGTTATTTTTGTCAGTTTCTTTGCTCGGCGATGGGATGTCTTGGGGATTTCTAACAACAAATCCAGCTACTCTCATATTTCTTGTACCTCTCTGAAAATCAGCAATATAATATTACAAAAAGGTTGTAGATGTGCTTGAAAATCAGTATCTTTATAGCTGACCAAAGCATCAAGATCCTATGGTTCAAGGCACATCTACAGCGAACAAAGTTAGCATAAAAAAGTCTACTATTGTCAAAGACTCAAAGAAATCCGATATTTCTTTTAAACTCCGTATCCCCCATTACCGTCAGGAGAGTATATCCCAAACCAACAACTCCTACACCATAGAGTTGTCCCGTACCTGTTCGGGTGCCCGCTGCCCGTTCTGTGGGCATTTCAGTAAAAGCCTGCATAGCCACTACATCCGTTATCTTCAAGGCCCGGAGGTCTTCAATCATCCGTTGACTTTGCTGGTCAAGACCCGTAAGTTCCGTTGCAAGAACAAGGATTGCCACTGCAAGATCTTCAGCGAGAAGCATCCCTCATTGGCTTCCCCTTATGCACGTAACACCCTGGAGGTGGAAGAACGTATCCGTGAGATATCCTTAAAAACCACCTCCCGTATTGCCAGTGAACTTCTGCACCGGCAGAATATCTTCTATAGCCCGTCCTCCTGTCTTCGCAGTGCGCTCCGTGCGTCCCCGACACGGGACGGGCGTGCTTTGCCTGTGGCCATAGGCATAGACGACTTTGCGCAGAAGAAAGGGCGTGTGTATGGAAGTGCGGTTGTGGATCAGGTGACCCGCCTTCCGGTGAGGATACTCCCTTGCCGGGAAGGGGATGAACTGGAACAGTTCCTGCGTGATAACCCCCAGATACAATACATAACCCGGGACCGCGGGCGAAACTTTATGGACGCCATCAACCGTGCCCTGCCCGGTGCCACCCAAATCTGTGACAGGTTCCATTTGATAAAGAACCTGGTAGATGCCCTGACGGAGGAAATCGCCCTCTTGTCGCGGCTGAGCGTACGTAAGCAAACCTACTCTTATCCTTCCGTGGAAGCGTGCAGAGCCCAGATCATGGAAGCGCTTTTTAGTCTGGGAGATGCCAGGCACCGGCATAAACTGAACTTGTTCGTAGCCGCGGACGCCTGCATCAGGAAGGGGATGAGCATAACAGAAACAGCCGCCCAACTGGGAGTACACCCACAGACCATCTGGCGATTGGTGCGCCGCCATACGGGGAAAGATTACATGTCCGCCCTGCAGAAAAGTATTTTGAAGCATGCCGATGAACTAGCCTTTGAGATCAGCCATGGCTGCGCCGACCTGAAGAAGTTGAAAAAGAAAATGGAAAGTAAGATGAAAGCTCGTGCCGTGGAGGCCGCCACTTTACTACTTAGAAACAACATAAAGCAGGAAAAGCAGAAAATCAAAGACTACAACAAGAGTGTGGCTCAAAGGAAAAACAAAACACACGCCTCCCTGATGAGTATACGGCAGTTTATCCTCAAAGGGGAGTCCGCCGTGCCAAGCCTGAGTGACCTGCTAAAGGAACCGAACATAAACAAGGTCATAAAATTAGGGGTGAGGTTTAGAGAAATGGTAAACGGAAATCCCAAACAGTTTAGTTTGGAGAAGTGGATACAACAGGCCATCACCTGTGAGTCGAAAGCCATGAGGGGATTTGCAGCCGGTATAAAGGCGGATCAGCAAGCCGTGCAAAATGCAATGGATATTTATTGGAACAACGGAATACTGGAAGGAACAGTCAATAAAATCAAGGCAATCAAGAGGCAGATGTTTAATAGGGCAAGCTATAAACTATTAAACGCAAAACTTAGGTTCTTCGTCACTTTAGGTGCAACTTTCGGTGAGTATTGGGAGACATTTTGCAATACAGTTCCCTTTCTGATATACTGGTTGCAAGATTCTCCTCTACTATAATTTTAATGGTGATCGCGTAAAAAACAGAAGATGTAATTTCTTCTAAAACCACGATGAATAAAGAGTTTGAAGCAATTTGCTTGCACCTAAAGTGACGAAGAACCAAAACTTATCGCATTTAAAACATAAAGACTTGCACCTAAAGTGACGAAGAACCCAAAACCCTGGTTCTTCGTCACTTTAGGTGCAACTTTAGGTAAATATTGGGAGACATTTTGCAATGCAGTTCCCTTTCTGATATACTGGTTGCAAGATTCTCCTCTA
>QMCD01004699.1_pt1 | contig 11482 bp, 12 predicted proteins | sample 1821841 | NCBI WGS metagenome assembly QMCD01 (sample SAMN01991225, study PRJNA193472) | Termite gut metagenome, whole genome shotgun sequencing project. | isolation source: worker | host: Macrotermes natalensis | reverse complement strand
GCGGTAGCGCCCCTTGGGCAGCGCCGCAGGCTCCACATTATATGTATTGGCAAACGAATGCGTGTTGTGGGCGTAGTTGTAACCCGCCTTTATGGCGAGTTCGTTGGCCTGCGCAACGACAGGATTGCGTTTCGCGAATTTCTTGTTGATATATTCGAGCGGGTAATCCATCGGCCTGTTGAAGATGAAAAGGCAGATACCCAACGCGAACATGTTCTTGCACTTGACAACACTTTTCAGGTCAAGCTCGAGTTCCTTGAGCGCCTCGCGGGTCATGCTCGTGATGTCTGGCATGATGATGTTGTAGTCCTCGATGCCCAACTCCTTAAATGGGTTGTCCGTTGTAAAGCCCGCCTTCTCGACGCTCTTCGTGTCGAACGTGTCGCCGTCAACGATGACCGTAGCCCCACGCTTCAGCCAACAGGCGTTGGCCTTGAGGGCTGCCGGGTTCATGGCGACCAATACGTCGCAATAGTCGCCCGGAGTTTGTACCTGATAGTTGCCGAAATGTACCTGAAAACCGGAAACTCCGGCTACGGTACCCTGTGGCGCACGTATCTCGGCAGGATAATCGGGGAATGTCGATATCCCGTTGCCGAACAGCGCCGCAGCGTCGGAGAAAAGAGTGCCCGTAAGCTGCATCCCGTCGCCCGAGTCGCCGGAAAACCTGATCACGACGTCACTCGCCTCACTGATGTTCTTTTTGTCCATAATGCTATAATAGCCTAATGTTTAAGAAAGTATTATTAACTGAAATAACAGACCGTGAAACACGCTCGAATGGCAGTTTCACTGACGGCATAGGCTTCAGATGTTGTGTGACTCGCCTGCGCTGGTATATTCCCAAAATATTCTCCCGCTGCATTTTGCCGCCCGTCTTGCATGAATGTAACCATACCGTAAAAACGATTTCGTTACTTTGAACCCGCAAATGTAATAATTTCCAATGTACAACCAAACGAAATCGAAATAAATATTTAACTTTACAGCCATCAAAACAGACCATAATGACACATCATACTCAAACACTATGACACGTAATATAAAATTTACCGATGCCCGTGAGGCAGTCAAAGTTATAAAGTCGGGCGACCATGTCCATTTGAGCAGTGTGGCGAGTGTGCCGCAGGTGCTTGTTAAAGCGATGGTCGAGCGCGGAAGGGCCGGCGAGTTGAAGAACGTCCGTGTCCACCACCTGCACACTGAAGGCGAGGCGCCTTATGCGTCGCCCGATATGGAGGGCATATTTCAGTTGGATTCATTTTTCGTTGGTGGCAATGTGCGCGCCGTCACGCAATCGGGCTATGCCGACTACATACCTGTGTTTCTGAGCGAGACGCAGAAGCTATACCGTTCGGGAGCGCTTCCGTGCAATGTGGCGATGATACAGGTCTCGCCGCCCGACAAGCACGGATTCGTATCGCTGGGCACGTCGGTCGATGCCACGCTCGCGGCCGTGGAGTGCGCCGGTACGGTGATAGCTGTTATAAATAAGTATGTCCCCCGCTCTTTCGGTGATGCCATTATACCGCTTTCCAAGATAAATGTCTTCGTTGAGGATGACACCCCACTCATGGAGGGGCATTTCAGTCAGCCCAACGACGTGGAGGTGGCTATAGGAAAGCACTGCGCGGCGCTCATCGAGGACGGTGCCACACTCCAGATGGGCATCGGGGCTATTCCCAATGCCGTGCTGGCGCAGTTGGGAGGCCATAAGAACCTCGGCATCCATACCGAGATGTTTGCCGACGGCGTTCTGCCGTTGGTCGAAAAGGGCGTGGTGAATGGGGCAGCCAAGAAGATAGACAACGGCAAGATAGTATCGACGTTCCTCATGGGCTCGCAGAGGGTCTATGACTTTATAGACAACAACTCCGGAGTGCTGATGATGGATGTGGGCTACACCAACGACCCATTCATCATAGCGCAGAACCCTAAGGTGACGGCTATAAATTCGGCGCTCCAGATAGACCTCACCGGACAGGTGTGCGCCGACTCCATAGGCGAGAAATTTTATTCGGGTGTCGGCGGCCAGATAGATTTCATTTACGGCGCTTCACGCTCCGAGGGCGGCAAGGCTATCGTTGCAATGCCGTCGGTTACGAATAAGGGTGTCAGTAAGATAGCCCCGACACTCGCATTGGGTGCGGGTGTGGTTACCACAAGGGCACATGTGCATTGGATAGTAACCGAATATGGCGCGGTGAACCTCTACGGGAAATCGTTGCAAGAGCGCGCCCGTTTGCTCATAAGCATAGCCCACCCCGACCACAGGGAGGAGCTTGACCGCGCCACCCGCGAAAGGTACGGCAAACACTATGAGTATATCAAAATCGACAAGTGATAGTTGACAATGGAAAATAAAAAACCCGCGTAATACATTGCGCGGGTTTTTTGTGGTTACAATATTTTGGCATCATTACCATCTTTATCGGTCAAATTTGTCCCATATTATTTTGGAATTATTTGCAAAGATGAAGACCGTCTCCTTGCCGTCGTCGCATTTGATTAAAATGTCAGCCGTTTGCGTATCTTCTTCAAACTGTATTTGCCAGTTCGACTCTATTCTTACCCTTGGTTCTCCGTGGCTTGGCCCATGGGGATCGACATGGGCGTTGATGATCATCGTCGGCTTGCCTTTGCCTGTTTCGAAGTCGATGTAATTCCGTTTTTCCATCCATCTCAGATAGTAGTTCAGGCCCGTCGCATAGAAGAGGGAATTTACCGCCTCGCCATATACTTGTTCCCCTTTTTCATCCCACACATGATAATATCCGAGCCGCATACTTTCGTTTCGATGAACACCTGGCAAGAAATAGCCGAGGCTTTTAAGCATGCCATTGGGGTGATATCGGCGTTCTATCACCCAAAATGCCGCAGGGTCGTCCGCTATCTCGTAGCAAAAATAATCGGTATTGACATAGATGGTGGAGTTGTCCGTCTTTACAATCGTGTCGTACTTGCCCTGTGCGGTTAATTGCCGGACTAAGCCTACGATATCCAATTCGGGCTCGACCCTCATTAATTCGTCGAATTTATCGTAATGCTGAATCCTGAATTCATATTTGGTTACCTGTTCATCCAAACTGTTCCAGAGCATGTAATAATCAGGCATAGAAGGATTAGGGTGTCTTATGTCCAGCGCCTGTTTCCAGTTGCGGTCACCGGCAATGGTCTCGAAATTGATCGTATCGAGGCTTTGCAATGAGGGAAGTTCCATGCAATACATCTGATAATTCTGGATTTCCCAGCTGTTCGGGTTGGCCCTGCCGCCTGTCGGCACATAGTGCATCAGATAGACGTATTGTTCCCGGATATCGTCAAAGGCCACTTTCCTCTTTACTTCCTGTTTGTCGGCAACGGCAATTTGTGTGCAGATATAGAATCCGCCCTTGTAATCATAAGCGCGATAACCGAAATATTCCTCTCCGATCAGCACAGGGCGGAACCAAGTTTCGCTAATGTCCGGAAAGCTGCTGTATAATACAGGTTTCTCGGTGGTCTGCCATTTTGACGGCGTTTGCGTTTGCCCGCTGTAATTCATCAACGATAGAGTTAAAATGAGTAACCATGCTTTTTTCATGGGCGATTTGTCTTTTTTTCAACTCCACACTTCACACTCTCAACTACACACTAATTGGATTGCGTCCCTTTTGGGTTGAGTCTCCATCGGTTTTGGGCGCGGAGGGTTTGTTCGATTATGTCGCGGACGCAGCCACGGCCGCCCGCAAATTCAGACACATAGCGCGAGGAGTCGATGATCTCCGGCGCGGCATCGGACGGACAGACCGGAAGGCCCACGGCGCGCATGCACTCCAAGTCGGGGATGTCGTCGCCCATGAATACGACATTGGCAGGGTTGAGGTCGTACCTTATTAATATATCGTGCAGCTTGGAGAGCTTGTCGGAGCAGTTGATGTGTATCTCCGTCGCACCGAGGTATTCGAAACGCTGTTGGAGCAAATGGCCGCGTCCGCCGGTGATGATGAATATCTTGTAGCCGAGTTTGGCCGCATAGGTGAACGCATATCCATCCTTTGCGTGGTAGGTACGGTAAAATTCACCGTCGCCCACGGGGGTTATGCCGCCGTCGGTGAATACGCCGTCCACGTCGAATACGAAAGCCTCTACTCTCGCGATGTCTTCTTTGAAGTTTCCCATATACTTTGACTTAACAATTTATATATCTTTTCGTAAGTTACTTTCCCTTCCGAGGCGAGCAGTTCCAGATGGTGCCGCATCGTCTCGTTGTCGCCCCTGACCGCAGGGCCTGTCTGCACGGCTGCGGGGTTGCCCGAAGCTATGGCCTTGCGCGCGGTCTCCTCTATAAGCGGGGCGAGTATGTCGGGCGAAATGCCGCTTTCAGTCAGTAGTGCGCCGCCCAGCGCATAGAGGTGGTTCACAAAGTTGCACGCAAATACTGCGGCGGTGTGGAGCCTTACCCTCAACGCCGAATCGGCCTCCATAACATTTCCCGACAGCATGCCTGCGAACCGCCTCACTATATCACCTGCATGGGTGCTGTCATACTCGATGAATACAGGAACGTCGGCGAAATCCACATTGCGCCCCTTGGTGAATGTTTGTAGTGGGTAGAATACAGCCCTGTGGGCTATGTGCGGCGAGAGTGCGTCGATGCCGACCCCTCCGGCAGTGTGGGCTGCAACCGCGCTGTCGGGTATGTTCATGCGGCCTGAAAGCTCGCCTATTGCGCTGTCGCTTACGGCCATTATATATATGTCGGCAGGTGCAAGGTCTTCGAGTAAGCCGGTGAACGGCACGCCGAACCTTCGGGCAAGTTCACTGCCCGATGCGCCGCGTCCGTAGAGCTGAACCAGTTGCAGCTCATCCGCAGGTTTGGCCGTTATGGCCGCAACCAATGCCTCGGCTACGTTACCGCTTCCCAGAATTACTGCTTTCATGTTTTATGAGGTGTGTCAGCGGTACATTGAGGCCTGATTCGGAGACCATTCGCTCCATGTCGTCGAGTATCTTGGCTACACGTTTCAGTTCACAGCTATCTTCGCGGTCGCCTATATGGGTGCCGACCTCCTCCACGGCCTGCAATACGCCGTAGAAAGTTATCGAATTTATATCCTTGGCCGGAAGATAGATATTCACCTTTTCGCTCTTGGCCGACCTTGCCGCCGCCACCAGACCTGCGTTTTCGAGGTCGTACATCACGTCGCGTATCAGCCTGACGGGAAGTTTAAGCTCTTTGGCAAGGCGTTCGGAGGTTATGCCCCTCTCCTCGGCGAGAAAGCTGCGTATAATGCCAAGCATTACGGCCACGGTGATCGTCCTGCGGTTGTCGTAGCGTATCGTTTCAGCCTCGCGCTCCTGAATGTAGCTGTCGATATTCTGGTACGAGAACGAAAGTTCGCCGCCGAACAGCAATATCTGCCAACTCGTCTGCACCCACAGCAGGAAGAGGGGTATGGAGGCGAAACTGCCGTATATCACGTTATAACTGCTGACCCCACTCTGAATATAGATATAGAACCATTGGAATGCCATGAATGACACCGAGGCTATGGCTCCCGCCGTTGCCGCATGGCGGAACAGGACTTTAGTGTTTGGTATGGCTATGTATATTACGGTGAATATTATCCACGTGACGACCACCGACCCGAGCGTGCGCAACAGTTTGTATGGCAGGAACTCGAATTGCCCCATGATGTTGCCGATATAGGTGAATGCCCCGCTGACGGCAACCCACAGTATGGGGATGACGAATATGACGAGGATGTAGGCGCTCACCTTGCGGGCTATGCCGCGTTTCTTCTTTATCTCCCAGATGTTGTTGAAGGCGCGCTCCACATTGGAGAAGACCCTGACTGCCGCCCATACCAGAAAGGCGAGCCCCGTCAGGGCTACCACGCCTCCGCGTGTGCGCAGCAGTACGCCATCGGCAAACTCCAAAACCGCATTTACAAGTCTCTCGTAGCGCGGGAAAGTGTCGAGCAGGTAGGCGCTTAGCTGTTCGTCCAACCCGAATGCCTTTATGATGCCGAATGCGAGTGCCAATATGGGCACGAGCGACATGACGGTATAGAATGTCAGCGCTGCCGAGCGGATTATAGACCCGTGGGCGCTCACGCCTTTGACCGTGTAGGCTATTACACGCACCTGCTTCGTGAGCCAGAGCGACTTCCTGTCCTTGAAATCCCTCTGCTCCCAAAGGCCGTGCCCGATGTAGTCGATGACTTTTTTGATAAACTTTATCATAGTCCATTAAAGCCCGAATTTTAATCAGGCTCTTAATGCAAAGGTATCTCTTTTATTTCTATCATCCAAAGGATGCCTCCCGCGGTGGTGAATGCCAATTTCGCCGCACTGCCCTCCTTGATGCCCAACTCGCGGCATATCTGCTGTGCGGAGGCGGGAAAGTCGTGAAGGTATAGCTCGGCCGATAGTATGCCATGCGCTTTAAGCTCCCTCTTCAACTGCTTGGGATTGTATCGCACCATTTGCGAAATCTCAAAAACCCTGCCTGCGATGCATGGCGTTCCGTCGGGAATATCGTTCATGAATACATAGCCGCCATTGGGCGAGGCGTATGCTTCGGGCAGTATGTCGCCGAAATAGGCCTCGGTAAGGCGGGCTTTGCGCAGTGCAACGTCGGGTATCGCCATATAGCGGTATGGTGGGGCGAACGGGTGTGTAGCGACGGGTTTTCTGTGTAGCGGATATTCTACGGTTGCGGTTTTTGTTGCTCCGATTGCCGACGCGCATACGCTCGGCATGGTTATATCGTCCTTCAAAAATCCCCCCTTTGCCGCCGCCCCCCGCCGATACGACATCGACCCGGCACCTCTCGCCGAATATGCGGAAGGCTTCGTCGGTATCGAACAGAGGCGAGGTTTTGACGACTATCCTCGCGGCTGCCGTTTTGAGCAACGGCAGCATGGCGACCACATTCGGGGAGCAATCTTCCAAACGCACCAATTTACGGCCTGTATCGCTCCGGCGGTCGGGGTCTATATATATAAGGTCGGCTTTCCGGTCGCCTGCCGCGAACTGCGCGATAAACTCTTCTGACGCAGTGTGTATTACAGTTATATTCTCAACGCCGAGCCTGCCGAAGTTTATGCGTGCCACTTCGGCCAGATTCCCGTCGCGCTCTACCGAAACCACCCTGTCGAACCGGCGCGAGAGATAGAGCGAATCGACCCCCAATCCGCACGTGAGGTCTATGCAGAGGGTGCCCGAGAACTCCTTGTGGGCGGAAGCCTGTTCGCCGCTCGACTGCTCGAATGCCAGCGGCGGGATTATGCAGTGGGTATTGAAGTAGGAGGGCAGTTTCTTACGCGCCCGTTGCAGGTACTTGACCTGCGACGCAATGAGGGCAGCGTGCGGCAGCTTTTTATCCAACGCAATCTTCAGCGGGTCGCGCTCCAGATTATCCTCTATGGCCGCCCGCACCTGTGGCGATTGCAGCAGTGTTATCTCTTCAGCGGTTATCATAGCGCCATCTTTTATTGCCTTTTAAATTCACTTGCCTCCCGACGGCATACCATACGAACAGGGCGGCAAGATAGACCAAAACAACCTGCCAACCCGAAAGTTGCACTTCGGCCGAAGCCCAACTTTTAGTGGCGCAAAACTCCACGATATCGTTCTGCAGACCGGATGAAAACCCTATGACGGAGGAGAAAAAACCGTTCAGGAAACCGAAAGGAAGTATCAGCCAGAGTATCGACATCAGTACCGTTATGTTGGCCGTAACAACCACCAAAGGGTTCATAAGTATGCCTATAACGGGTATGCGCCCAAAATAGTACGACACCAACGGCATGGTTGCCAAAGTTGCCACAGCGCCGATAATAAACACCGACCAAAGCGCATTCACTGCCTTGAACCGCGTCTGCACCCTCGAATAGAGAGGCCTGTAAAGCATAAATATCCCCAGTACGGCCATGAACGAGAGTTGGAAACTTATGTCGTACAGGTAATTGGGGTTTATGAAGAGCATCACCGTCGCCGTGGCGAGCAGTATGTTCACGCTGTTATGTTCGCGCGAGGAGAGAAATGCCAACTGTACGCCGGAGAACATCATTGCCGCCCTCATGACCGAAGGTGACAGCCCCGTAAGCATGGCATAGAGCCATATAACGGCTATTGCAATTATGTTTTTGACCAAGTGTCCGCGCCGGAACACTGGCAGGAAGTACAACAGCATATTTATGAGCATCATCACGATACCTACGTGGAGCCCCGACACGGCAAGCAGATGCGACGCCCCCGTCATGCTGTAACTCTCCCTTACAGACCGCTCCATATCCTGCCGCACACCTATGCTCATGGCCTTGGCTACCTGCATGGCGGCAGGGCCCATATCGAGTTCGGAGAGCCTTTCAGCCGCCGCGGCCTGCATACGCGAGGCGTAATACATCGGCGTTTTGGCTTTCGTGGGAAGCACTATCACCTCCTCGCCGCTGCCGACCCACACCGCCGCGCTGTAACCCCGTCGCCGCATGAGCTTTACATAGTCGGCATAGCTTTCGTTGCCAATCTCTCCGGCATATCCTGTAGTGATGAGCCTGTCGCCGGCAGAGATGCTGAATGTGTTGTCGAACCTTACAGTCACCTTCTCTCCCGACTGTTGCCATGCGGTTTCGTCGATTTTGGCTTCAGATTCCTCGGATTCCGCTGTATCTTCATATACATAGCGGAAGCGGTCGATAACCGCCGTAGCCCTCGACCACCGTCCCGACACCGTGGGAGTATCGTCGATGTGCATCACCATAGCAAGCCTCGGCCCCTTGGGCATCACGTCGCGGGTAATGTTCAGATGAGCAAGCCCCATCGAGAAGAAGAACAGCGACAGTGCAACATATATTCCTGCCGCATCCCTCCGCCGCCACACGACAGCTGCCCCGACGCACACAGCTAATGCCACAGCCGTCACATAGAGCGGCAAGTCGAGACCGTTGCCCGCAACTATCCCCAGCACCACCACAGGCGCTATCTTCACGAAAGGCATGGACGATATGTCGGTTGACTTTAACAAATGGAAAATGAGAAATTGTTGCCGGTATTTAAGAGTCTGTTTAAAATTTATTCAATAAAATTTACACAGACTCTAAAAATCCTCTAAATTTATCCCTGCTTTGCGGGCTTGGGCGTGTTGCAGGCGGCGGGGAATGGTGTAGAGTTTGCCCTCTTTGATGAACTGCGCTCCCGTCTGCTTGAACCAGAACGGAATGCGCTGCCGCTCACACTCATCGTGCAGTGCCATAACCCAGTCGAAGTCGCACGGACGTGCACCTGCGCCCGATTCTCCTCCGGCGACGACCTGCTCGGCCCACTTACCGATATTGTACGGTGCGAGGTCTATGCGCTCCAAAAGCGGTTCGCAGATAATGCGTTTATGCTTTATAGGGAGGTCCCGGAATATCGGCAGGCGGTGATCGGCGCGGTCTTGGTTTTCGACCGTGCAACAGATAGTCACATGCTCCCACCCATCACCCCAATCCTCGGGCAGGCACACATGCGGGCAGTCGCGCAGGCGGTCGATGCGCTTGGTTATCATCATGAAACGCATGTCGCTCCGCTCGCGCATCATATCCCACGCCTCCATGCGCCACAGGTCGGCGTCCTCAAGGAAGAAATCGGATGTGAAGCAGGTGTAAACGAGCGACCCCGCGGGAAATTTATACTCCCCGCCTCGCTTGCGCTGCACCGGAGCATCGAAACTCTTGGTCTTGGCAACCACCGAGCTGTCGATGCCCCGCTTCTCATCGCCGCGATAGACATAGCAATGCGCACAACCCGCACTCAGCTTATGGCAGCCGTGCCACAGGTTCCACATCTTCGACTTCGATTCGAGAGAGTTAAGTGCCATAACCAATTATAAAGTTTCAAAATACTTTTCTACTCAATAGGCAGGTCGGCGTCTTCGATGGGGCGGAGTATGGGAATCTGTCTTGTCAACACCTGCATATCCTTAAGTTGTACGCCATTCTCAAATAGAGGCTCGGGAAAATTTTCGATGGAATAGTTCTCTCGCAGGTGCGATTTGCGAAAGCCATGCCGCTCGTAAAACCGTATTTGGGATGCCGCACAATCTTCTGTGCCCGTTCCGACAATAATCTCACGGTATCCCTGTCCGGCGGCTATCATGGCGGCTTGTTCGAGCATGGCACCTCCGATTCCCATACCTCGAAACGGCTCATCGACGGCTATGTTCATCAGCTCTACTGTGCCGGCATCTGCCCGAAGAAGGCACATAACCCCGACAGGCTTCGTGCATTCGGGAAGATGCGCGACATAAACCTCCGAATCGAAAAGGTATTTATCTATCGCTTCCCGTGTTTCGTCTGCCTGCAACAGCAACTCATACGGATAATTAGTTTCTATCTTTTCGACTGCAAATCCGTTTGTTAATTGCATTTTCTTTATTTCGCCTTTTTCTTATATTCCGCCACGCGCCGTATCTCTGCGACGGTCTGCGCGCCTTGTGCGCCGTTGTGTATCTCGAAAATGAATGGGATCATCTTGCCCCACTCTTTTGCGAGTGTGCCATGTTCGGTGTTCAACGCCGCCAACCCCTCCAGGTGGCGCTCCACAAAGAAGAAACTCACCTGAAAAAAGCCCTCCCAAACCGAAAACCAGAATATGGTCTTGCGGCCGTCGCCAACCTTGCACAGCCACGCCTTCGCATCGTTGTAGTAGCGCCATTCGGGCTGCCACCCCTCGACAAGCGAGAGGTATAGCGGATTTTGCATCACATCGTCCCCCGGGGGTACGAGCTTGTCTCTTAAAAGTTGATTTTTCATATTATTAACAATTACATGTACATGTGAGGTTCTCCCTTGCTCCGGGGGCGTGTTCGAGAATGGGGCCTACCGTGGGGCATGTATCGAGTTGGTCGCACTCGCCGCAGGTTTCGAACCCCTTTCCCATAGCGCAGGAGCGTATCCCGCACATCGAGCAGAATCCGAATTTCACGCCGTCGGTGCGGCATCCGAGGCAGTTTATGGTCTCGGCGGTAATCTCCGGGGTGTTGTTCATCTCGCTCCATTTGCGGGCGGTCGCCTCGCGCAGGGTGTCGTCGTTGTTAATGGTGGCAATGCGGGCATCGCACGTTTCGCAGTCGAGGCCGCAGCAGGCAATAAGTGTTTTCATGAGTTATAAATTATTAGTAATGAATTATGAGTTGCCAAACACGTCGTTTATAGAATTATAACGGCATGGAGTCCATCTCATTATAGTTTAAAATTGTGTGAGTTACAAAAAGCATCTTTTATTTCTTCATCGCTTCCGCCTTTAGTTCTGGCGGCATCTTCTCTATCGCATAGCGCAGGGCGGTGCGGGGCATCACGGCACGGTGTTTCATAACATAATCGAACACGGCATCTATATGCTCTCTTCTGATCTCGTCGAAAGAGCTCTCCGCAAGCTTTTTTCTGCTCTGAGGAGTGCCTTTGATGAATGACTCGCTCATACTCGCAGCCTTGAGCATCCAGCCGTAGCCCTT
>QMCD01002176.1_pt2 | contig 11487 bp, 8 predicted proteins | sample 1821841 | NCBI WGS metagenome assembly QMCD01 (sample SAMN01991225, study PRJNA193472) | Termite gut metagenome, whole genome shotgun sequencing project. | isolation source: worker | host: Macrotermes natalensis | reverse complement strand
ACCCCGCAAGGGGGGAGGTGGTAGGTGAAAAGAATTCCTTAGAGTTATGATTAATAGGTATTTGTTTTACCTACCACCTCCCCCTGCGGGTACTCCTCCTCCCAGGAGGAGGAGAATAGAGATAGCCTTGCTAATCACTAAGAAGAAAAGAATCCGCGTTCATCCGCTTATTCCGTGTCGTCCGCGTACCCATTCTTCGCTAAATTCTCATTTATGACAAGACACTTATGAGTAATGCAGGCTAACTACTAACTACTAACTACTAACTACTAACTACTAACTACTAACTACCAACTACTTACTCCTTACTACTAACTCCTAACTCCTACAGGCTAAGAATTTGCAGAAATATCTAAATGACAACGAATAATCGACATTTGTATTCATTATGATAGCATTATCACGCTTTTTGTAACACGCCCTGATTTATAAATTCATCTTTTAGCGTACGTGATGAATAAACAAAGAATAATGATGCACTATTTATGCGCACTATTGTATATTTACAAGCTATTTATGCAAAAAGTGCCTGTTGTTTAGAGATGAAACACTAATTATCTATAAGTAGAACACTAACTACCTGTAAGTAGATCGCTTGTTACCTATAAGTAATTGACTTCTTACCTGTAAGCAGTTGACTTATCCCGTCCTGTTTCCCCCTTATCACCCCACTTTCAGGAGATGTTTTGTTCCAGAATAAATGTAAGCATTTCGATATCACGCTGTCAATCTGATACTTACTGATTTTCGCTCGCGTATTTCCAGGCGAGCGGACATTCTGGCGGAAATAACGCATTCTCAGCCAACTTAAAATGCAAAGTGTCAAATTGATAACTCCCTTAACTCCTGCAAAGTGAATAATGCAGGATGAAAAACAAGAATCGTTTGGTTTAAATTCTTTTCAAACGCCTATCGTATTGTGTTAATTATGAGCGAGAAACGTGTTTCTATTCTCAATTATCAGTGAACAGATTGAGACATTGTATTTGGAACATACATAGTTTTATTTAAGCAATTTAAGCACTCATAGAACATTTTGCTACTAAAATTGTTTTTTATTTATATTTCGCGGGGAAGTATTCACATTGTTTTAAAATTCCTAATAGAGAGATGAGTAGATTGAAATTGTTTTTTGTAGTGATGTGTGTTAATTTTATGGTTTGTCGGATGTGGTCTCAAGAGGTGGAAATTGATACAATTTATACACAAGTAGGTGGATTGGGGATAAAGAGTAACATATTGTACGATGCCACTACCACATTGAATTTAGGTATAGAATTTCGTTTAAGCAAACGTTTATCGCTTGATATTCCATTCAATTATAATCCGTGGACATTTTCCGGTAACAAGAAGATTAAGCATTGGCTGGCTCAACCGGAGTTGCGCTACTGGATGAAAGAGTCTTTCAAAGGTTCGTTCTGGGGATTGCATGCACATGGCGCGCAATTCAACACTGCTAAAATCATTAATAAATATCGTTATCAAGGATGGCTCGCCGGCGCCGGTATCTCCTATGGATACCGTTGGAACTTCTCAAGCAGGTGGGGGATGGAAGCAACCATTGGCGTAGGATATGCATATATTGATTATACGAAATATGCATCCGAAGGAACCACTCCCGATGGATGTGGAGCGTGCGGACAAAAACTATTGTCGGATAAGAAGAATTACTGGGGACCAACCAAAGTAGGTTTATCTCTGATATATACTATCGGAGGAAAAACAAAAAAAGAAATTGTTCCGAAGTCTGTTGCTGTAACTCCGGTTGAAACCGCCCCGCCTGTAACGGAAACTGTCCTGCCGGCTTTGGCTGCTAAAACGGATACTGTTGCGGTACAGCCCCAACTGCATTATCGGCATGTGGAGGGAAGCGCATGTGTTTTGTTCCCCTTGAATCAGTACACGTTACTGCCTGATTTTAAACGTAATTCCGAAGAACTTGCCGTAATCGAAAAGTCGGTTAACGCCGTGCATGCAATTGAGGGAGCAAAAATCGTGAATATTACTATCGAGGCCTATGCCTCTCCTGAAGGGGACTTGAATCATAATATAGAATTATCGACCAACCGGGCGGTTGCTTTAAAAGATTATATGGTTGAAACTTATGGATTGGACGCCGACTCCTTTGTTGTTCGTTCAAGAGGTGAAAACTGGGAAGGCTTGCGCGCTTCGATTGCGGAAGATTCATCTTTAACGGAAAAAGAAAAATCAGATATTCTCCGTATTTTGGATATTCAGGATCCCGCTACGCGAAAGATGCTGCTAAAAACATATAATAAAGGAAAGCTATATACTTATTTGTTACAAGAAGTCTTTCCTGATTTACGTATCTCCGAATATCGGATTGATTACACAGTACCTGCAAATTAATTATGGTATCAATATAAATTAATCGAATTAGTAACTCTAAAAAATGACATTATGAAACGAAATGTATGGCTTTACTTATTAACACTTGCCATGACACTGGGCTTAAGTTCGTGTAGCGATGATGGAATTGACTCTAAAGACGGTACGGGGAATATTAACGGAACCAATGGCACTACTTATATCGGATTGTCTCTCAGAGTTCCGTCCGGAACATTAAGTCGCGCTTCAGACGATCAGGATTACAATTATCAAGGCTCTTACAGTGGGTACATTGGGGTTGACCACCTGGATTTGTATCTTTATTCGGCAGATGGCAAAACTCAGTTGATGGCGAAGAGGTTTGCAACACTCGGAACAGACTTTACGCTGGAAATTAAGAATGGACAGGAATCGGTGCAGATAGCTGCTCCATTTCAAACTACTCCCGGGGAAGTATTGGGCGTGGTGGTAATCAATTGCTTCAACCCCCTTGTTGGAGTTAGCGGAGGAGGAACTGATATCTTCAAGCAGGTTCTCTATAAAAACATTTTCCGGACAGATAACTACGATAATCTTCAGGGTGATGGATACAGTGGCAATACACAGGTGTCAACCGGTATTTCAATTGCAAAAGTTTCTGATACCGATGCCATTGTCGACCCAACGGATAATGTAACCAATGTCTACAAAGAAACGATCATTATGAGTGGCCAGAGCGCTTCTCCTTTTATCATCCAGGATAATGTAAGCAGGGAAGACGTTATCACCGGACGCATGAACGTGCTGACAATGGACGTAACCAAGATAGTTTCCAAAGCAATTGTAACTTATGGAACAACTGCGCAGATGAAGCTTGAGGAACCACTCGGAACAATCAGCAATGTTACCTACTCCATAGCACAGGGAGGCAATAGCGGTTATTTGTTCAAACGTTCCACTGCCGACGGGTATCCTATGTCGTGGGGCTTTGAGTTCGTGCCCGGCCCTACTTCCGATTATGCATCCAATGCCGCTGCCTATTACGAATACGACGACCTGAAAAATACCACACGTGCAGTAGCCGCCATGCCCACCGCCGCCAATGCAGCAGCTCTCCGCGGTGTTTATCTGATGCCAAACACCCACCAGTATGGAGCCGATATCGCTTCTTCGGGTTACAAAAAAGGGAATACGGCATACGCACTGATCAGAGCGAAATTCACGCCCGACCCTACGATTATATACAACGGCGCAACCCTGGCTGACGATGGCACATTCTATTACGGATATATGGACCATATCATATATGCTACCTTGGAAGATGCGCAAATTGCAGCAGGATCGGATTACGACACCCAACCTGTGCAGACTTTCGTAGGAGGGAAAATGATGTATTACGTCTGGTTGAATCCCGATAACGCGGACGATCCGGCGAAGTGGACTAACTCGCCCGTGGTGCGTAACAATATCTACCACGTCAACATCCGGTCGTTCAATAAGCTGGGCACAAACTGGAATCCGCTTGTACCATCCAATATTGCGAATCCCGACCCGAAACCGAGTGGCCCGGAGCCTCCGTCACCGGTTGACCCGACTGACCCGATTGGCAATACCAACACTTATATGTCGGTAGATATTCAAGCAGAGCCTTGGAAGGTACACTCTTACGATAAAGTATTATAAACCCAATAGAATATTACGATTATGAAACAATATATGTGGCTTTTATTATCTGTATTTGCACTGACAACGGTGTTCACCTCGTGCAAAGACGAAGACAACCTTGGCGTGATGGAACCTCCAACGCCGGAAGTGACTACTTACATGGGATTGAATCTCAGAATCTCCGACGGTTCAAACACAAGAGCGGCAGATGATGATATATACAACTACTATGGTACATACGAAGGAATGGACGATTTTACCTCGATAGATGTTTATGTAATGACTGCCGACGGAAGCGCCTTGCTGACAGGCCAGAGGTTCACAACCGGTACATTCGCACCTGCCAATGGCGGACAAAGTCTGAGGTTGTCGGTTCCTTTCAAAGCAACTCCCGGTCCTGTACAGGTCACGGTAATACTGAACAGTCCTAATCCGGTACTAAATACCGTCCTCTCAGACGACTGGATGTACACGAAACTTTATTCTAACGGAAGAAGCGTACCGCAAGTATTATATGGGGGCGGCACTACGGCAGGGGCAATCTGGGCGTATACGACGGATGTTCAAGGATATAGCACCGGTTCCATGACCTTTCCTATCGGCACGCCGTTTTTTATAGATCACATGGTATTAATAGGAAGAAATACAAACTTCTCGATTAAAGAAGGCGTAACGTCTGAAATGGTACAGACGGGCGAAAACGTAGTACCGATTACGGTCAGCAGACTTCCTGCCCGCGCTTTCCTTACTACCACTGCCCCGCAAGAGGTAAAAGACAAAACCGGGAAACTGCTCGGCACGATTTCAAACCTCACATTCTCGGTTGCCCAAACTGCCAATGCTTCTTATCTATATCCGAAAACTGTAGGAGATATCACTCCCGAGGCAGCCAATGCCACTACTTCCTATTCGTGGGGATATGATTTTGTACCCGGAATAGATGGAAACGATTACAACACGCAGGCGCGTACCTATTATGATTATAACGATTTGTTGGGCGATGCTCGTCCGATACCGGTGAAACCATTGACAGCCGACGGGCAAAGCATTGATTTCAGGCAGATGTCGGGCGTATTCATGGCCGAAACCACTCACGAACGTGGAGTTGACGCAGCATCATCCAAGTACAAAAAGGGTAATACCGCCTACTTCCTGGTACGCGGAACATTTGTGCCCGACCCTTCTACAATAATAGGAGGCAAAGCATTGCCGAGTGATGGTACATTCTATGTAGGCGCCACCGACCAGTTCGTGTATGCCAGCATAGAGGATGCGCAAAGTCCTACCGTCGGAATGGAGAACCAGGCTGTGATGACTTATCCGCAGGGGAAAGTGTTGTACTATCTGTGGCTGAATCCCGACCAGAATCCGAACGACCCCAATTTCGACAAACCGATTAATTCACCGGTAGTGCGTAATAACGTCTATCATGCGAATATCTCCGGCTTCTCACGCATCGGTTACAACTGGAATCCGCTTGTACCTTCGGGTGGTGTTAACCCCGATCCGAAACCAAACGGTCCCGAACCTGCCGATCCTCCGGTTAATCCGAATGACCCGTTGAGTGATTTCAATACGTATATGTCGGTGGAAATTTCGGTATTGAACTGGGGATTCCATTCTTATCAGGTTGATTTGTAGTAAAATAACAAGTATGAAAAAGCAAAAGACATATTTTCTTATCGCATTTGTCTTGCTCAATATTGTCGGTTGCGTTTATGATGAATTGGATGATTGCCTTCAAGGAATCAACGTACATTTCTTTTCGAAAAGCCCGTGTGATGCCAATCCCGTTTATCCGTCGCTGTCGGGACTACAATTGTTTGTTTTCGATGAAGACGGCAATCTGGTAGCCACCCGCGACGCCGGCAACGAAGAAATAACGTCACATTACAGCAAAACCTTGAAAGTAAGAAATGGTCTTTTCACTGTAGTAGCCTGGGGGGGATTAAACACGGATGCGGTTGATGTGCAAAAGAAGAAAGAGTTTGCCGCTACCAGGAAAGACGCCCTGTTTCATCTCATTCAAAACGCTTCGGGCGAAATCCCCTCTCCGGAAACTACCAGGATATATTTCGGTGAAAGCCAGCCCATATCTTTACCCGACCCGGCAGAATATGGTTCCATATTTAAGCAAGCCGAAGTAAATGTGCAGGAGGTAACCAACCGGCTGACGGTGCAGATTGAAGGACTTCCTGCGAGCGATGAATTTGAAGTACTGATAGAGTCGGAAAACAGCGGCATGAACCTTGACGGCAGCGTCAACCGGGGTAGCTTGGTGAAATACCTCTCTACCACACCGGCTTTTGATGTGGACGGCATTCTGCAGGCAAACCTGACTACTCTGCAAATGCTTTCGGGCTATAAGACCGCTTTGGTTATCAAGAACAAGACTTTGGGAACAGAGTTGTATCGCGGCGACCTTTTGGGTACGCTTCTATTGAAGAATCCGGAAGTCGATTTGGCGTGCGACCATGATTTTACTATTCGCTTCACCGCAGCCGACAAATGCGATTGCGGTATGTATGTAGTAATGGAAATTTGGGTTAATAATTGGCTTGTACATAGTTATGACGCTGATTTAGATTAAATGATATGTTTATGAAACCGCTGTATATTATATTGTTATTTGTACTTGTCTTGCTGACGGGTTGCATTCGTGATGAGGTAACGGCTACAGACCCTGAGGCTCCTGTTTTTATCACTTTGCAGCTTGAAGCGGCAAATACTTCTATCAACGAAGATAAGGTGTTGGGAGAGGACAGAGTAAGCGAAGTGCGAATGATTGTTTTCAAACTCAATGGAGAAGTTGTTTACAACGATATGCTCGTTTTCCCGGCGGGTATTGAAAACAAATGTGCAGCCGTAGGGTTGAAGCCGAATATTTATAACTTCTACTTCTTTGCCAATGAGTCTGTGAACCCGGCTATTGCCGCCGCTCTTGTGTCGGTAACAAGTTTGGCGCAGATGCAGCAAGATGCACGTTTCAAGCAATTGGCTTATAATCCTGATTTCTATCCCGACCTTACCACTTCGGGCGGGCGCTTCCTGATGTCCGCCATTTACAATAACATCCGGATATCTCAAGGCGGAACAGAAGATGAGCCGTTGCCGTTGCCACTCCCGACGGGAACGGTGGAAATGGTACGTGCCTTGTCGAAGGTAGAAATCGTATTCAAGAAAAAAACACCGGGAGCGTCCATAACCGGAAGCAATCAGATAGCTTCGGTAGGTTTGCTCAATGTAGCGGGCGTAACCGATATTCCTCCCGCCGATGCTTACTATACGGCATCGGCGCCGGTGTCTTCATCACCTGTGCTGACTCCTGCGTCGGGGTTGGGAGAACTGAATTACGGTCGCGACTCTATCGGAGCGGTAGTCTTCTACGTTCCTGAATTTCTGAATAGTCCCGGAAACGCTGCAAGATATACCCAGTTGGTTATCAATAACCGGACATTCCCCGTGCTTACCGACAAGGGCAGGCTCGGATTACTTGCGCAGCGACGCGATGTAGCCTTGTCCGACAGTAGTATTATCCGCAACTATCACTATCAGATAGTAGCGAATATAAGTCAGCAAGGCGGAATATTCCTGCAAACGGATGTTGTACCCTGGAGAACGTCGAAATACAGCTATATGTTTCAGGACGAAAATACAGGTATCGATTTACCTCCGGTAGAAGCTACTACTCCGGGGGTAATTGTACCTGTTCCCTGTGAGGGCGGGCAAAGAGTGGAGATACGTTACAGCGACGAGAAGTTGGGAAGCGGACTGATGGGAGCTTTCGGCGACCAGATCAGTTACTACGATTCAAGGGTAGGAGGGCCGCTTATTACCAATCCGAACGGGTTTGTCAATACGAAAACATCCTACTGCGAAAGCCGTTACGGGAAAGGTTGGAGGTTCATCAATTCCTGCGAGTTAATGGCGTTCTTCTCCATGTTCGACCAGGCGCACCGTGTTTTTGAATCGAACTCGTGGCAGGGCAGAGGTTCTCAATTGCCATTCTATACAAAGGTGTTCCGTCAGCAGGCGGCGGATTTGTTAGCGCAACTCTCGGGCGTAGACGTAACAGCGTATAAGAACTCGATGGTGAATGACAACCAGGTAACCGTAGGCGCCAACGGAGTTTCAAGCGGAACGGCGGACGGCTTCGGAAGTACGAAATTCAATATGATTGATAACTTCTATACTCCGGGCGATGTTGTGGTAACGGTGAAAGATAATCCGTATCCCAATTATCCCGCTCCTTATAATGCATGGCCCTATCCCGGGCCGATAGCGACGGCTCAGAATGCCGGAGTAACCCCTCCGCCGCCTACGTATTGGTGGTATCCCGCTCCGCCGGAGAATGGCATTGCCGTTTGGTATCCGATGGAGCTTCAGCACCAGCTGAAAGGATACTGGTATCCCAATTATTTGCGGTACGATGACCCTGCCAACTATAACAAGATACTGTACACGCAGTTTGTGATGTACAGTCATAGTTCCACCGTATCACGTTGTGTAAGAGTAGTAGAGTAAACTGTAGGACTGATTATGAAGAAGGCATACTTATATATATTATTAATGGCGACTGCTTTTCTGGCAGGCTGTGAGACTGATGATGACGCAGTCCTCGAAAGTCAGGCAAAGAAGGTATATCTCAGCTTTGCCCCTTTGGCTAATGTTGTTACCCGTGCCGCTGCCGACAACTTGCCCGAAGAATATGCCATCAAGAATCTGAGTGTATTCCTTACGGAGGTAGGATCGGGTACGATTATCAATAGTTATCCCGGCATTAGTTTCACGCCCGCCGACCCCAATCCTGCCGGCGATACGCTGAATCATAAGATGATAACGCTTCCGTTGGACCCGACAACGATACAACGGAAAGATGTGTATGTAATAGCCAACTATCCGGGCACATTGCCGGCGGTTACCACCATCGAACAGCTTAAGGCGATACAAACACCCACGGCTACTTCTGCTGCGGGACTGTCCGTGGCGAACGGATTGCCGATGTATGGCGAACTTCTGAACGCCAACCTGAGCAGCACTTCCGCCAATGCGCCTGTACTGGTGCCTTTGACGCGGGTGTGCGCCAAGTTTCGGGTAACGCTTACTTTTGTTGATGCTACGTATGCGGGAACGGGCAATTCGTTTACGATGCTGAATGTGCCGTCGTACACTTTTTATGGCGGCGGCAATGCTGCTTCCTCTTCGGCGCTGATTACTTATCCGGCAACGGCTTTGCCTTCAACCGGTACTTTGCGGTATCAGGGGGTAGCTTATGTGTACGAATCAATGGTGATGCCGACGATAAACATCAATACAACGATAAATGGCGTGGCGAAAACATATAAGATAAGTACTAACTTGCCAGTCTCTTCGAGAAACAATTTGTATGATATTGATGTTAAGGTGTACAAGCCTGTGAAGGCGTCTACGAGGGGTGGGGTGGGTTTGGATTCGGATTCGGGCTTGTGCTCAGGCTCGGATTCAGGCTTGTGCTCAGGCTCGGATTCAGGCTTGTGTTCAGGCTCGGATTCAGGTTCGGACTCGGTGAACTTAGACTTAGACTCGGACTCAAGCAAGGCGGAAGCAGAGATGTTGAACTGTAAAGTATCAATATGTATCAGATAGCGAAGCGAAGCTTCGCAACTTTGAATTATGAATTATGAATTATGAATTATGAATGACCGTACGGACGAATGCGAAGTAAATGATCAACAAGAGTATCTCTATTCTCCTCCTCCTGGGAGGAGGAGTACCCGCAGGGGGAGGTGGTAGGTAAAACAAATACTTATTAATCATAACTCTAAGGAATTCTTTTTCGCCTACCACCTCCCCCCTTGCGGGGTACTCCTCCTCCCAGGAGGAGGAGAATAGAGATACTCTTGTTAATCATTCACCACTAATCATTCACCACTAAACCTTCACCACTAACAAATTCTCATTTATAATACAAATTGTTTATGACGAAACACTTATTTCAGAAGGATAGAAGCATTAACCTAACTCCATATTTCAGATGAATAGGAACATCAATCTTACTCTATTGCTGATTTTGCCGGTATTGGCTTTCGTTGCCTGTGAACAAAGAAAGGCGGCTGAACAGGGAAAAGCAGCTGAACAAAGAAAAGCGGTTGAACAGGAAAAGGCAGGCAGCAATCAAGAGTTGACAACCCGCGCCGATGCCTGGAAGACTTTCAGCAACGTAGCTATTCCCGATAGTTTGGTTTTACCGGAAGACCGGGCGGCTTATCTCGTTACCCGGTATTGGGACAACTTTGATTTCTCGGATACCACCTATATCCACACACCCGAAGTTACGGAACAGGCTTTCGTGAACTATCTCTCCATACTTCCCTATACCGGGAAAGAAACAGCCGAGGCTTCCATTACAGCCATGCTCACAAGAACGATAGCGGAAGATGCTACCGGCAGGATGTACCCGTACTTCCTTAACCTCTACCGCGGATATCTGTACGACCCCAATTCGCCCATGCGAAACGACGAGTTCTACATCCCTGTTGCCGAATACATTACCGGTAACCCTGTGAATGATTTGTCTACAAAAGAACGTGCCCGGTTCGATTTGTCGGTAATGCTCAAGAACCGGCAAGGGACTGTGGCTGCGGACTTCGGCTACATTACCGCCGCAGGCGTCAGAGGCACGTTGCACAAGTTAAACAAAGATTATACTATTGTCTATTTCCACAATCCCGACTGTACGGCTTGTGAGGAAGCGGCGAGTTTTATGAATAATTCGTCGTTGTTGAACCATTTACAGAAAAGTGGTAAGCTGGATATTCTGGCGCTTTATGCAGATGATGACCTTGAAGTGTGGAACCGGTACCGGAATCGCCTTCCTTCTTTATGGATTAGCGCGCGCGACGAGCCGCATATAATACGCGACAAAGCTGTGTATGAGTTGCGCGCGATGCCGACGCTATATCTATTGGATAAAAACAAGAAAGTGCTGCTCAAAGATATTGATGCTGCGGTGGTTGAGGCGTATTTTGCAAACTAACCTACCCTGCATTATTCATAAGTGTCTCGTCATAAATGAGAATTTATGCTTGAACACAGAGTCACAGAGACACAGAGTTTTTTAAGAAGAGAACCTGAATAAGAGTACACAGAGAGGGCGACTACGTCGCAGAGAAAAAACGCTGTACCTCTGTGTCTCTGTGTTCTATAAAAGAAAAGGACTCTGTGCTTCTCTGTTAAGGCAGTGCTAAAAAGAACTCTGTGCCTCTGTGTCTCTGTGTTTAAATCACCGCTAAATTCTCATTTATAGTAAACGAAGTACTTACACTATGAAATAATACAGGCTACATTATTCATAGAGGCAAATACATTTTTTCATCCCACGGGACGGTTTCATTCGTCTCACGAGATGAAATTTTTCGTCTCGTGAGACGGATTCATTCATCCCATGAGATGAAATTTCTCGTCCCACGAGACGAATTCTCCCTCCCAGGGTTTCGAGCGATTCTACCCTCACCC
>QMCD01002849.1_pt1 | contig 11498 bp, 10 predicted proteins | sample 1821841 | NCBI WGS metagenome assembly QMCD01 (sample SAMN01991225, study PRJNA193472) | Termite gut metagenome, whole genome shotgun sequencing project. | isolation source: worker | host: Macrotermes natalensis | reverse complement strand
GTGACGGCCTGGGCGCGGCTTTGGATGCGGCCCTGCGTTCGCGCGGCTTCACCATTGCCGCCGATTCGCTGAGCGCGTCGCTGACGGTGACGTATGTCTTCGATCGGTTGGATGAGGGGCTGTGGTATTCGCGGCTGTCGGCGTCCGACGGCTTGACGGTGACGCGCCTGTGGCGGCAAAGCGGCGACAGCTTGATTGCGGAGGCATCGGCCAGAACGGGGAACGGCAATGGCTATGCACAGTAAGGACACTGGCGATGGGAACCCCGGCTACCTGCCCCCGGAACCCAAAATAAAGGCCGCCAACAAAAAGGTGCTGATGGCGGTAATTATTGTGATATCGGCTATGCTGATGCTTCTGATGTTTTCCATATCCGGGGAAGACGAAAGGCCGGCGGAAGAGGCGCGGCGGGAGCTTCCCCTGGACGAAACTGCGAACAAGCCGCTCACTTCGCCCGTGGAGGGCTTCGGCCTGGCTTTTGAGGAAGAAAGCCGGCCCACTCGGGAAGAGTCGGAAAAAATCATTATTGCCGGCCCGCCGCCTGTTGACCGTGAAGCGGAAGCGCGGCTTCGTGAATCCGAGGAAATTCGCCGCCGCCAGTTCGCGGCGGAGCAGAACGCTTACTCCGCCCCCATGCTGGTCAAGCGCGAGGTGAACAGTCAGGCGGCAACAAACATACCGCCTGAGTATACGGCGGAGCGGCCCGTTGCCGCGCCTTATGTCTCCGCGTCCGCCAGCCCTGACGCCTATGACCCGGCGGCGGCCAGGGACCGTGAAGGATTTTTGGAGCGGGCCGAAAACCGGCAGTGGTCTTTACCGTATACCCGCGAGGCCGGGCGCGAGTTCGAACTCAAAACCGGCGCGGTCATTCCGGGCGCTATGGTGGGCGGCATAAATTCCGATCTGCCCGGCAGCATCATCGGCCAGGTCTCGCAGAATGTCTACGATACGGCCACCGGCCGCGCTCTTCTGATTCCGCAGGGCTCCAAAATCTATGGCGTTTATGACTCCAGGGTTATCTATGGCCAGAAACGGGTGCTCATCGCCTGGAATCGTCTCATTTTCCCGGACGGTTCCTCCATCACTCTTGGGGCCATGCCGGGGGCCGACGTCTCCGGTTACGCCGGTTTTGAAGATCAGGTGGATAATCACTATTTCCGCATTTTCGGCTCGGCCGTCCTCATGAGCCTCATCGGCGGCGGCATGAGCTACGCGGTGGACAGAGTCTCCGGCAACGGCACGGATTCCGAGTCCGACCAAACCACCATGCAGGACGAAATGACGTCCGCCCTGGCCGCCCAGCTGGGCCAGACCACGCTCCAGCTTCTGCAAAAGAATCTGAATATCAGCCCGACCTTACGCATAAGGCCCGGCTATCAGTTCAACATCATGGTCACCAGGGATATCATTTTCGGAGGCCCTTATGCCGCGCAGTGAGTATGGCCATCAGCGGAAAGAAGATAAAGCCGGGAGCCTGTTCTGGCGCTGGTTGCTGGTCATTGTCATGCTTGTTTGGGGTTTATCCATTTGCGCCTGGAATTCCAGCCGCCTGGGGGAGCAGCTTAACCATGAGGCCGCTCTGGGGGCGCCTCTGTTTGAGCTGGGCGGGCGGGTGTGGTATTGGCCCTGGCAGATCATTGTTTGGGGTGAAAAGTTTGAGGGGCACCGGCTGATAGATTCCGTGGTCAACCAGACCTACCTTTTGGCTGTGGGACTGCCTGTGGTCATCCTTTTGCTGTGTATCTATTTCCAAAATATGGCGCTTAAAGGGCGCGATGATCTGCACGGTTCGGCCCATTGGGCCACGCGGAAGGACATCAGGCGCATGGGCTATTTAGACAGCAAGGGCGTGTACGTCGGCGGCTGGTGGGATGAAAAGAAGCGACAGCAGTTTTACCTGCGCCACGACGGGCCTGAACATATTTTGTGCTTCGCACCCACCCGTTCGGGCAAAGGCGTGGGGCTGATTCTGCCCACTCTTCTGTCGTGGCCGCACTCCTCTGTGGTGTTGGATATCAAGGGTGAAAACTTCGCCCTCACCAGCGGTTACTTGGCCAGCCGTGGCCACAAAACCCTGCGTTTCGACCCTTCGGACGCTGAAGGAACTTCCGCCGCCTTCAACCCTTTGGCTGAGGTGCGTCTGGATTCGGTCATGGCCATCCCGGATATGCAACAAATTGCCAAAGTGATTATGGATCCAGACGGTAAGGGTTTGGACAGTTATTGGGAAAAGGCTGCCGATGGTTTTTTCAGCGGCGCTCTGCTGCATTGCCTCATCAAGACCAAGTATGAAGAAGGCCGAGACGCCAGCCTTTACGATGTGGCGGTGATGCTGGAAGACCCGAAGCGCCCGGTGGCCGACCTTTTCCAGGAAATGCTGGATATGGATCACGCCTCCATACTCCTGGAGCTTTTTCCCAAGAGTATGGTCAAGGAGATAGCGGAGGCCACCCACGTATTCATCGCCTCTGCCGCCCGGGGAATGCTCTCTAAGGCTGAGCAAGAAATGAGCGGTGTGGTGAACACCGCTACCGCCAACCTGTCTTTGTACAAAGACCCGGTGGTGGCCATGAATATTTCCCGTTGTGATTTCACGTTAAACGACCTGATGAATCATAAAGTGCCGCTCAACCTGTATTTGGTTATTTCTCCGGCGGATATTGATCGTTTGCGGCCTCTTTTACGTGTTGTGGTGGGCCAGATGCTGGGACGCTTAACACGCGTAATGGAGTTTGAGGATGGGGCCAGCAAGGCTGGCTACAAGCACAGGCTCCTGATGATGCTGGACGAATTCACCTCTCTGGGGAAACTCGCCATAATTGAGCGGGGCATAGCCTATATGGCTGGTTACGGCGTTAAGGGTTATTTTATCGTCCAAGATACCACCCAGTTGAGGCAAGCCTACGGCCAGGACAATGCCCTGATGGCCAACTGCCATGTACGTATTGCCTACGCTCCCAACGTGCCTGAGACCGCGGAATATTTAAGCAAGATGGTCGGAACCACCACGGTGGTGGACAAGAAGAAATCCATTTCGCGCGGCGGCGGCAGGGGCGGCGGCTCCACCTCCACCAATATCGCCGAAACCTCCCGGCCGCTTTTGACCCCGGACGAGTGTATGCGCCTGCCGGGCCTGTCCAAAGACGCGGCCGGCAAACCTGTGGCCGGCGACATGCTGATCTTCACCGCCGGACACCCGCCTATCTATGGCCGCCAGATATTGTATTTCCGCGATCCGACTTTCTCCAAACGGGCGCGGGTGAAGGCCCCCGGTGTGACTGAAGGTTACAATCGCGGGCTGTCGCATTCCATATATTTCAATATGCCCCACGGTTTTGGCCAAGGCCCCGCCCCGGCCGCTTCGCCCGCCGCCACTGAACAAGCGAACGATCTGGCCGCCGAGTATAAAGAATACCTGCAAGAAGGAGAGGGAAATGTCTGAAATCTCCAAATCCATTGTTCCGCTGTTAGCCATGATCGGTTTGTCATGCGTCATGCTTATAATCGCCGCCTTTGTCTATGAAGGCCTCAACCGCAAGAATACATTTGATTTGGACACACGCCTGGAACGCCTGACTCCATTTTGGCGCAATTTCGTAATAATCGTGGTCCCAGTCTGCGGCGGCATTATCAGCCTGATCTTATTTTTCATCGGCGCGAAAGGGATAATGACCTCCATTATCCAGGCCGCTTTCAGTGCGGTTTATTTATTGATTTACATATTTTGTGGGCATTATTCCAACTATTCAATGAGATGGATAAGCCCGTTTATACTGGCCATGCTGATGCTGGACGGCACATTTTATTTCATCAATCACCCCTCAGTGCGTTTTAATCTCACAGATTCGCAGCCCAAAGGCATCTACACGCTTCAACCCTCCGAAGAAGCGGCTCATCGCGGCGACCTGGTGACTTTTTGTTTGGAGTCAAACAATCCCTTCACCGCCCTGGCCAAAGAGCGCGGTTATGTCGGGGGCGGAACCTGCCCTTCCGGCCTGAAACCGCTTTTGAAAAGACTGGCCGGACTGCCGGGCGACGAGTTGGAAATCGCGCCGGACGGCCTCATCCTGAACGGCAACTTTTTGCACCTTTCCTTCCGGCCGCCCTGCGACAGCCGGGGCCGGGAAATGCCGCCGTCTTTACTCCAAAATGGGAAAATCCCTGAAGGTCAGGCGCTGGTTTTGTCGCAGGAGCATGGCAACAGCTTTGACAGCCGCCACTTCGGCCTGGTGCCGCTGGATTCGCTGACCAGGGTGGAGCCGGTCTTAACTTTTGAAACCGAGAGCAAGTGAATGGCCAAAATCGATAATGAAAAGCTGACCGCCGCCAAAAAAACGCTTCGGGCCGAGATCGAGGAGCGCCGTGCCGCAACCTTCACGCCCACGGACGCGGTGGAGGACCTGAAAGCCGAGATCATCGACATGGCCACGGTGGGTTACTCCATACAAGAGATTGAGGAAAGGCTGAAAGCAAGCCTGGGCCTGAACAGGGTGCCCATGACGCGGGTAAGGAAGATTTTGAGGGAAGCCGCCGAAGGCAAGGCTGACATAGGAGAGACCACGGCTCCGTCCTCGCCCCCAGCGCCGCCGGCGGATGAAACATCTTCACCGGCTCCAGAGCCGGAGGAAGTTTCCTCGCCAGCGCCCCCTGCGGAAATTGGGGGAAAAGCGGCTCCGGCCTCACCAGAGACAGCGCCGGCGGCAAAAGCGCCTCCGCTTGGAACACCTTCAGTTTCCAGCGCGGTTTCAGCCATAAAAGCATCACTTCAGGGCGGGTCGGCTGAAAAGCCGGCGGCCGCGCCTTCCATAAAACAGGCGGCGGAAGCAGCTCCGCCGCCGCAACCAGCAATTGATAAAAAGGAGGTTCAGGATGGCACAGGTACAGGTAACGGAACAAAACTACCTGAAGGCGGCGGCTAACGCCGTGGAAGCGCAGGCGGTCCAGACCCCTGATATCGGTATTCCGGCCGACCCGGATGTGGCCGAGTTCATGGGGGCCTTTGAGGAAGGGGCCATCATAGAATTGTATGACTTGGATGAAGGAGCGTGAATTATGGCGACACCGATGGAACAAATCACCGCACAGACCATCGCTCAGTTGAAACGGGGCGAAGCGCCCTGGCAGAAAAGCGCGTTTCAACACCCGCCCTTGAACCCGGAAAGCGGCACGGTTTACAGAGGCATTAATCGGGTGATGTTGGCGGCCCAGGGGCATAGTGACCCGCGCTGGATGACCTTTGAACAGGCGGAGAAGGCTGGCTATCAGGTCAGGAAGGGCTCCAAAAGCCAAAAGATAGGCGTTTGGCAATATGAAAAAGACGGGCAAAAGCTGGAACGGCCCGTCTTGCGGTATTTTTCCGTGTTCCATGCCAGCCAGTTGCAGCAACGGGAAGACGGCCGCGATATTCCGCCTTATGAGGCCACGGCAAAAGAAGCCCCGCTGGACAGGAAGGAACTGGACAGACGCCTGGAGGCGTATCGCGCGGAAAACGCAAAAGCCCCAAGAGGTTCCGCCGGACACGCGATGGAGGAGCTGCGGGTGCGGATGGCCTCCTGGATGATCAGCCGTGAATTTAACCTTCCCTTTAAGCCGGGGTCTTCGAAACATTTCCCCAACGAATGGATAAAGGCCCTGGAAGCTGACAAGATGGAATTATCCAGGGCCGCCCGCGATGCTGAAAAGATCAAGGAGTACGTGTTGGGCAATAAACAGGAACAATCCGCTGAACAGGCCGTTGCGCCGGAAGCCGCGCCCGCGCCTCGGCCGGCCACGGAAAAGACTTTTCTGGCCGTGCCTTTCAAGGAAAAAGACGAGGCCAGGGAACTGGGCGCCAGGTGGGACGGCGAGGCAAAGCTGTGGTACGTGCCGGAGGGAACGGACCTGGCCAATCTGGAAAAATGGCTGCCGAAAAACGAACCCGCCCCGGCCAATACCATGAGCCCGGAGGAAGAATTCGCCCAGGCCCTGGCCCAGGCCGGGTTCAAGCTGAATGGCCCGCCGATCATGAACGGCGAAATCCACCGGGTGGCGGTGGAAGGCGGCAAAGCCGGGGCCAGGGATGGCGCCTACTGTGCCCACGCCGACGGCGTTCCCAACGGCTGGGCCAAAAATCACAAGAGCGGGGAACTTCTCAAGTGGATATGCTCCGGTCATTCCTTATCGGACGAACAACGCGCGGCGCTTCTGGCCGAAGTCGGAAAACGCCGCGAGGAACGGGAGCGGAAACTTGCGGAATCCCGTCAAAAAGCCGCTGACCGCTACCTGGATAAACTTTTTTCCAACACGGTCAAAGACGCCTCGGATGACCACCCCTATCTGAAAGCCAAGGGCGTTCGGGTCTACGGCGGCCTTAAGGAGGACGAGCAGGGTAATCTTCTGCTCGCCGGCCTGGGTCTGGAGAAATGCAATTTTCTGGGCATCGCCAAACCGTGGCTCGTGGAGAAGAGGCCCAAATCGCCGGACGAACTGATGGCCACACGTTATCTTCAAACCCTGCAAACTATTTCCCCGGACGGCCAAAAGCGCTTCGAGCCGGGCAGCCAAAAAACGGGCGCGGCCTTCATCATCGGCGACAGCCACTTGAAACGCATGGCCTTCGACCAATGGGAAGCGAAGCGCAAGCCCCAGCCTCTTCTCGACCTGGGCAAAATCCCCTCGGAAATACTGGTGGCCGAAGGCTACGCCACCGGGGCCACGCTATACAAAGCCAGCGGCAAGCCTGTGGCTGTGGCCTTTGACGCCGGCAACCTCAAAGCCGTGGCTCTGGCTTTGAAGAAACATTTTCCCGGCGCGGATATCACCATCTGTGCCGACAACGACCACAGCCTCAAAACCAATGTTGGGGTCGAAAAGGCTCATGACGCCGCCCAGGCCGTCGGCGGCCGGGTCTTGATCCCCGAATTTACCGAGGAGGAAAAGGCTCGCAGCCTGACCGACTTCAACGACTTGGCGCAATCGCGCGGCCTTTTTACTGTCACTAAAATACTTACCACACGGCCCGGCCTGGGCCTGGCCAACGCCGCCGATGAGCAATCGGCGGCTCCCTCCCTTTCATTATAACCAGAGGAACGATTATGAATCATCTTCTTCTCGCCGATATTGCCAAACACGCCGAACGCATCGCCGACGCCCTTGAACGCCAGCACGATTTGCTGGAAGGACGGAACGTGCGTCCGGCCTCCCAGCCCCGGCACCTGTCTCTGTTCCTGGAAAACCTGCCCACGCGCAACTACGAACACCTCCGCCTGAAACTGATCCCGGCCCATACAGCCGCCGATATTTTGGGAATTTCGCCGCAAGAACTCGCGTGGCTGGACGCGCACGGATTCATCAAAAGCCAAGACGGGCTCTATGACGTACTCAGCATCCTGATGTGGCTGGATTCTGACGAAAATTCCGACAAGGAGGTTCCCTACTATGTCGCTTAATGCTCTCTTTTCCAGCCAAAACACGCAGTGGGGCACACCGCGGGAATTTTTCGATCAACAGGAAATCAAATACGGCCCCTTCGATATGGATGTCTGCGCCACCAGCGAGAACGCCAAATGCTGGGAGTTCATCTCCCCGGAGCGCGACGCCCTGACGCAGCCCTGGCATGGGGTCTGCTGGATGAACCCGCCGTATGGGCGCGACATCGGCAAGTGGATACTCAAAGCCTGGCGGGAAACCTGTATGCCCGGTCACGCCCTGCGCGTGGTCGCTCTCCTGCCTTCCCGCACCGATACGCGGTGGTGGCAGGACTATGTGCAAAAATATGCCGCCAAAATCGAGTTCATCCGGGGTCGCTTGAAATTTGAAGGGGCCGTCAATTCCGCGCCTTTTCCCTCGGCCATCGCCGTGTTCGGAAGCCTTGATACCCAGACTGGAGCCATGCAGTGACCATGCGCTACCTATCTCTCTGCTCCGGCATCGAGGCCGCCACCGTGGCCTGGGAACCCCTGGGCTGGACGCCGGCGGCCTTCGCGGAGATTGAAAAATTTCCTTCGGCGGTGCTGGCGCATCACTATCCCTCCGTCCCCAATCTGGGGGACATAACCCAAATATCAGGAAAGGATTTTCGTGGAAAAATCGACGTCATCGTCGGCGGGACGCCGTGCCAAAGCTACAGTACGGCCGGCCTCAGAAAAGGACTGGACGACCCTCGTGGTCAACTCACGCTTACCTTCTTCGGAATTGTTGGAGAAGCACGGCCCCGCTGGGTGCTTTGGGAAAACGTGCCCGGCGTCCTGTCGGTTGACGGAGGACGGACGTTTGGAACCATCATCGGGCAAATGGCGAAATTCGGGTATGGGTTCGCTTGGCGCGTTTGTGACGCTCAACACTTTGGAGTGCCGCAGCGGCGCCGCAGGCTCTACACTATCGGATATCTTGGAGACTGGCGACCTGCCGCCGCGGTACTTTTTGAGCGTCACTGCCTGTCGGGGCATACTCCGCCGCGCCGAAAAACGGGGGAAGAAGTTGCCGGAACCCTTACAAGCCGCTCTCGAAGCGGCGGCTGGAGCCAGGACGTAGACCTGGCGGCGGGCGGGTATATGCAGGTATCTCCCTCCGTAACCAGTGGCGCCCCTTTCAGCAAAACAGGAAATGCCAGAGTTGAAACAGAGGCTCTGGTCGCCCATACCCTGCGCGGCGAAGGTTTTGACGCCAGCGAGGACGGCACGGGCCGTCAGAATCTTATTCCCGTGTCTTGCGCCTGGAATCAACTTGGCTTGCACGCCGCCGTGCGGCGTTTAACACCGAAAGAATGTGAATTGCTACAAGGCTTTGAACCGGGCTACACCCTCATCCCCTGGCGGGGCAAACCCGCCGCCCTCTGCCCGGACGGGCCGCGCTACAAGGCCCTCGGCAATTCAATGGCTGTGCCGGTCATGCGCTGGCTTGGCGAACGCATCATCTTCGTTGAAAAGCTCATGGCCGTAGAGGCCGCTTGAAAATACCAAAGGCGCTTTTCATACACGCGCCGTTTCCTTTCGTCATACCCGTGTCCATCTTTCTGGACACTGTATATATAGGAGTTTACATGAATCTCTTCATTGTCGAATCACCCGGCAAGGTGAAAAAAATACAAGGCTTTTTGGGTAACGACTGGCTGGTCATGGCCACTTACGGCCATGTCCGGGATTTGCCCGAAAACGAAATCGGCGTGGCCGCGCCCGATTTCAAACCGCATTATGTCCCCACCGGCCGGGGCAAGGACGTGCTGGCCAAACTGGCCGAGGCGGCCAAAAACGCCGAGGCCGTCTACCTGGCCACCGACCCCGACCGGGAGTCGCTCCGACTTAACCATGAGTGGATACATCATGTATGCGTGCTGAAAAACCCCCTGCGCGTGACCTATACCGAAATCACCGAAACGGCTGTCAAAAAAGCCCTGGCCAGTCCCCGGCGCATTGACCACAAGCTGGTCGCGGCCCAGGAGGGGCGGCGCGTCCTGGATCGTCTTGTCGGCTACATGGTTTCGCCCGCGCTTTCCAATGTGGCCGGGCGCCGCCTTTCGGCCGGGCGGGTGCAGTCCCCGGCCCTGCGCCTGGTGCTGGAGCGTGAAGAAGTTATCAGGAACTTCAAAGTCACCGCCCACTTTGGCGTGGAAGTGACCATTGATTCTCTGGATCATATCAAGGGCGGCTGGACGGCCCAATGGAATCCCAAGAACTGGCTGGAAGAGGGCCAGGAATATTTTCAGGACAGGGAAGCCGCCGAAAAAATCGCCGCCTTGCACTATTTGACCGTGACCGCTTATCAGGAATCCGAGACCAGACAGGCCCCGCCCGCGCCCTTCACGACTTCATCTTTACAGCAAGCCGCTTCAAACGCCTTGAAATTCAGCCCCCAGCGGACGATGGAACTGGCCCAACGGCTCTATGAGCAGGGGGTGATCACATACATGCGCACGGATTCTCCGAACCTTTCCGAAGAAGCCATTGCCGATATCCGTTCCTTGGCCGCGCAAAACGACTGGCCCCTCCCGGCCAAGCCGCGCACCTGGAAAAGCAAGGAAGGGGCGCAGGAAGCTCACGAGGCATTGAGGCCCACCCATGTTGAAATTGAAGAGGCCGGGGAGAATGACGACGAAAAGGCCCTCTACCGTCTCATCCGCCTCCGGGCCTTGGCCAGCCAGTTGGAGGAGGCCCGCTACGCGGTTACGTCCGTCACCCTGGAAGGGGAACTTGAAGGTAAACAGGTCGTCTTTGAGGCCAAGGGCCGCCGCCTGATTTTTTCCGGCTGGCGCGTGGTCGTGGACGGCGACCAGACTGAGGAAGAGGGGGAAGCTGAAATGAACAACCCCATCCCCAAACTCCGCGAAGGCGGCGAAGTGCTGGCCGCGAGCGGAAAACTCCTGAACAAAAAGACCCGCCCGCCGGCCCGCTTCACCGAAGCCGGCCTGGTCAAAAAACTGGAGGAACTCGGCATAGGCCGTCCTTCGACTTATGCGGCCATCCTGCAAAATCTCATCGGGCGCGATTATGTCGCCCTTGAAAAGCGGCAGCTCGTTCCCAGCACTCTCGGTGAAAGCCTCATCGGCTTTTTGAAAGGGAAATTCGGTTTTGATCCCGGCTTCACCCAGGAACTGGAAGCCCAGCTTGACGACATCGCGGAAGGCGAAGCCGAGTACCGAAACGTGGTCGCCGCCGCGCACGAAATTCTGTGCAAAGAGCTTCATGACTTCGCCGGCGCCGCCGGCCACCTCTGCCCCGAATGCGGCAGACCCCTGCGCCGCTTGACCAAAGCGGCCACCGCCAGCAAGAAGGGCTATGATTTCTGGGCCTGCACCGGCTATCCCGACTGTGCGGTCACTTTTGCCAACAAAGACGGCCGGCCGGGCGAAAGGCAGGTGAAGAAAGAGCCTGTGCCGCCGAGTGAATACAAATGCCCCAAATGCAAAAAGCCCCTCTACCGCCGTCAGGGCGTCAGTGCGAAAACCAGTAAACCGTATGACTTTTACGGTTGCGCTGATCGGGCCTGCAACGCCGCCTATCCCGTTAAGGATGGCAAGCCCGATTTCAATGCCAGAAAAAAAGGCGGCCAACAATAACCCACTAACACAGCAATTCTCATCGTGCCGGTCGAGCGCAGCGAGACGGAGCGAAGCGACTTGTGGATACCGCCAAGTGACGCCTCCATCGGGCAAAAATGACACTTTTTGCCCGATTTACGAACCTCAAGCCGAAGGTAGAATATTTACAATGAGAATCGCTGCCACCAACAGGAGGAAATTATGTCTGATTTGGAAAAAAGCGCGGAAAGATTTATCAAGGTGTGCCAGTTGATGAGCGAAGGCGCAGAAAATGTGCGCGGCCAACTTGAAAATGTTTTGGCCGATTTTCGGGCCGGCCGGGCGGAACTGGATACCGCCCTAGCCGAACTGAACGAGCGCCGGGCCAGGTTCATCAAAGAATCGTCCGAGACCGCGGCGATCGAGACCAGCCAGGCGATGGAGAGCCTGGCCGAACGCATGGAGCGGCTCCTGGCCGGCGGGCCGTTTGATTCTGGCGGCGGCA
>QMCD01005781.1_pt1 | contig 11500 bp, 11 predicted proteins | sample 1821841 | NCBI WGS metagenome assembly QMCD01 (sample SAMN01991225, study PRJNA193472) | Termite gut metagenome, whole genome shotgun sequencing project. | isolation source: worker | host: Macrotermes natalensis | reverse complement strand
CTAACAAACACTGTTTATTGTGACAAAGATAATCCAAACCGGGAACATTACAAAATGAATAAACTCATTTTCATTTGCTTCCTTTCGGAATCTCGTGATAAGATTTACATGTTATAAATAGCAACTTGAATTAATGATTAATGCCGGACCCAAACAAATGTATTGCGTCATAGATGCCGCTGATTAGCCCTATCAGCAGGATTCCGAGCAGGCATATCACGAGGCTCGCACGGGTATATACATCACTTTTGAAAAATGCGACAGGGTTTTCATTGGGAATAATATACATGGCTTTTACAACCAACAGGTAATAATACAAAGATACTACTGTATTTATCAAGGCGATGAAGACAAGGACTTTAAACCCGGCGCTGAAAGCGGCCATGAAAATAAAGAATTTACTGAAAAAACCGGCAAAAGGCGGTATACCGGCCAAAGAGAACAAAGCCAACGTCATAAGCAATGCCAACCTGGGATTCGTCTTATACAATCCGTTATAATCGGGTATGGATACTTTGCCGTCTGTTTTTTGTTCAATAACCGCTATCACACCAAAAACAGCCAGATTGGCGACAAGGTATACAAGGATATAAAAAACCAGAGAAGTCATACTCATCGCATCTGCGCCGATCACACCCAACATTATATAGCCGGCCTGCGAGATGCTGCTGAAGGCAAAGAAACGCTTGATATTTTTCTGACGGATTGCAAACAGGTTGGCTATCGTTATTGTGGCAATCGTAACGATGTATAACAGTTCTTGCCAAATCTCAATCATCGGGGCAAATACTTTTACAAAAATAACCAGTAACGCAAATGCCGCGGCGCTTTTGGATATAACGGACAAATAAGCCGTTACATGGGTCGGAGCGCCTTCATAGACATCGGCTGTCCACAGATGGAAAGGGACTAACGATATCTTGAATGCGAGCCCGGAGAAAAACAAAACCAATGCCATTATCTGCAAAGGGGTTCCGGTCAACCCGGCCGTCACACCGTCAAAATACAACGTGCCCGTCGTTCCGTAGATAAAGGAAAGCCCAAACATCATCAGACCGGAGGAAAACATGGAAGTCAATATATACTTGACGCCGGCTTCCGCGGAATGGTGCTTATATTTGTCAAAAGCAACCAGACAGGCCATGGGTATGGACGCCAGTTCTATTCCGATAACAAACATCAGAAAATTACCCGCACTGATCATAAAAAACATACCTAACAGAGTAGACAATATCAGCATATAAAATTCACCACGCTTATACACCGTATCTTCCCGCCTCAACCAGGCGTCAGCCTGCATGACGACGATCAGTGTCCCGGCTGAAAGTATGCTCTTAACAATGCTCATCACGGGCAAATAAAGATACATTCCCCCGAATGCTCCGGCCGGCTTATCCGGCGGAAGCACATTCACTACAATATGAATAAGTAATAATATGCATGACAAAGGCTGAATATATTTTTGCAACTTTTTCCCTGCAAATAAATCATACAAAAACAATACGACAATCACCGTGATCAGTGACAGTTCCGGACGCATATATAAAAATTGACTATAATCCATGATTCATATCTTCTATTATCTTATTTCATTCGTATCTTATTCCATTGCAATCTTTTATGCTTACCCCATCAACTTCGCTATGACAGGCCATACGCTATCACCGACCATATTGCTTACTCCCCACGGCATCAACCCTAATCCTGCAATTGCAATAATCAGGCATACCAACGTAAAACGCTCATCCCACGTTGCGTCGGCAAGTTTCAGATGTTCGGTATTTCCGACTTCTCCGTACAATATTTTTCCTACCAGGCGCAGAATATAGACGGCCGTAACCACAATCGAAGTTGCGGCAAGGATCGTCAACACACGGTGAAAGGTGTCGTTCACTTCAAAAGCGCCGACAAAGATGGTCATTTCGGCAATAAATCCGCTCAATCCCGGAAGACCGAGATTGGCTAACCCGGCAATCACATAGCAAACGGAAAGGAAAGGCATCACTTTCATCAGCCCGCTCATCTCACGAATATCACGCGTATGCGTACGTCCGTATATCATGCCGATCAATGCAAAGAAAAGTGCGGTCATCAGTCCGTGCGAAAGCATCTGCAACACGGCTCCCGTGGCAGCCGTCCGCGTCATCATCAGAATAGCAAACAGCACCAGGCTGCAATGCGAAACGGATGAATAGGCATTGATGTATTTCAGATCTTTCTGCACACAGGCTGAAAAAGCGCCGTAAACAACGCCGGTTGCCGTTAACAGAAGAAAGAGCCAAGCCTGTTCGGCGGCAGCTTCCGGCATCAGGTAAACAGCGATACGGAAGCACCCGTATCCTCCGAGCTTCATCAATACGCCGGCATGTAACATAGAGACGGATGTAGGTGCGGAAGCATGCCCGTCAGGACTCCATGTATGAAACGGGAATAAAGCGCCCAGGACGCCAAAGCCGATAAATGTCAGGGGAAAGAAAATACGTTGCGCTTCCAAAGGTATATGCAGCCGGGCCAGCTCCGTTAAATGCATGGTGGCGGCCCCCGAGCCAAAGTAAATACCCAGTATACCCATTAATATGAGGGCGGAACCGCCCATCAGCATCAAGGTCAGCTTCATGGCTGAATATTCTTTTCGTCCGCTTCCCCATACACCGATCAAAAGATACATCGGGATCAGCGCGACCTCATAAAACATAAACATGGTGAATAAGTCGAGTGAAATAAAAAAGCCGAATACGCCCACACTCAAAAGGCAATACCAAAGAAAGAATTCCTTCGGCTGCACCTGCATCCGCCACGAAGCAAAAACCCCGGTAAAAACAATGATGGCCGAAAGCAATAACATGACGACCGATATGCCGTCTACCCCGACGGCATAATGAATATTCAATGGTTCATACCATACGCGACTGCCGGTAAATAACATTTCGGACGTATCGCCGGCGGCACGTTTTCCCAGGTATAGAAATACCAACGAAACGGCCAGCGCCAGTAATGCCGAAGCGCCGGCAACCATAACCGTACGTATCTGTTCGATGTTGCGGGAGAACCAGAGGCCCAACATCATCAATACCGGAATCAGAACAAATAAAGATAAGAAATTCATATCTCGTTTATTTATGTTTTTAAATCAACAACAATAGAATAATCAGCGCCAAAGCGCCTCCCAGAAATACAATGGCATACTGCTGTACGGCGCCGCTTTGCAGCCCTTTTATCTTATTACTCGTTACGTTTGCAGCCCACGCGAGTGAATTCATAAAACCGTCAACCACATGACGGTCAAACCATGCAATCGGTTTGGAAATACCGTTAAAAATGATTTTATGCGTAACAAATTGATAGATTTCATCTATATAAAACCGGCGATATGCCGCTACATACAATCCTTTAAAACTGCCGGCCGGTTTATCGGATACCGTTCGTTCGCCCTTATACATACGTGTCGCTATCACAATGGCCACGACAGCAAGACAAACACTCGCCACGGCTACTTTCATATCCAGGTGTATGCGGTATGCCGCTGCGTTACTGCTCACAAATTCGCCGAAAGGAATAAATCCGGCCACACACGTCACGGCAGCCAGGAATATCAACGGAATCGTCATGCTGGCAGGCGCCTCATGGGGAACCGGATGATAGCCTGTATCGCGACCGGCAACGGACGCCTCATCAGACGCCCCTTTAGAAAAGTTCCCATAGGAGCCGCCGCCCCAAAATATTTTGTAATAGAGACGGAACATGTAGAAAGCCGTCAGGGCGGCAATAAAAGTCATCACGCCTCCCATAACAGGACTGTAACCGAAACAAGCCGCAAGTATTTCATCTTTTGAAAAAAATCCGCTGAACGGAGGTATTCCCGCTATTGCCAGACAGGCGATCAGGAATGTGATATGCGTAACCGGCATGTATTTCCTCAGGCCACCCATATCTTTCATCTCATTCGAATGTACGGCATGTATGATAGCGCCTGCCCCAAGAAACAGTAAGGCCTTGAACATCGCGTGCGTAAAAAGATGAAACATGGAAGCCAGGTAACCCAGTCCGCCGGCATGAGGATCATCGGAAGTACAGACGCCTAACGCAACCATCATAAAGCCGATTTGTGAAATCGTAGAAAAGGCCAGCACGCGTTTTATATCTGTCTGCACACAAGCAATCACAGCGGCAAACAACGAGGTAAATGCGCCCACGTACCCTACAATATGAAGGACATCGGGAGCATACCCGATAAACAACGGAAACATACGCGCCACCAGATAGACCCCGGCCACCACCATGGTTGCCGCATGAATCAGCGCGCTGACGGGCGTAGGCCCCTCCATGGCATCCGGAAGCCAGATATGCAACGGAAACATCGCGCTCTTGCCCGCACCACCGACAAACATCAGCCCCAACGCCAGCGGAATCATAGCGCCTGCCGCCGCCAACACCTGTACCTGAGGGGTAAACGAAAATGTTCCGGCATAATATCCGTATAGCAGGATACCGATCAGGAAACCCAGATCGGCAAAGCGCGTAACGATAAACGCCTTTTTAGAGGCGGCGACAGCAGCCGGCTTTTGATAATAAAACCCGATAAGCAGATAACTCGAAACGCCTACAAGTTCCCAGAATACATACATCTGGAAGATATTGACAGCCACCACCAGACCCATCATCGACATGGTAAATAAAGATAGAAAAGCGTAATAACGCTGAAATCCGGTTTCTCCTTTCATATATCCGAACGAATAGATATGCACCATCAACGAAACCGTAGAAATAACGACCAGCATCATGACGGAAACAGGATCTAACAATATGCCCATTCCGATGCGCAACGTATCGTTCAGCGGCAACCAGGTCATATCATACGGCATCCATGTTGCAAATTTACCGTCAATGCCGCGTCCGCCACCAAAATAACCGATAGCAGTCGCATACGACAAAACCGTTACAACAGCTAAAAAAACAGTCCCGATCATACCGGCCGCCTTCGGATGAACGTATTTCCCTCCCAGTGCGAGCAAAAGAAAGGAAATAAACGGAAGAGCTACTATCAATATCGTATATTCCATATCCAATTTTTTTCAAAAACAACTATATAATTCATTCTTCAAGACTTCATCTACTTCTTCCGGTAAGACTAATGCTTCATCTTGTCCATATTCTTCACCTGAATATTCCGTATATTCCGGTAGATATTTATAATGATAGCAATCGCAACCGCCGTTTCGGCCGCAGATATCCCGATCGCAAACAAAGCGAAAAAGAAACCTTCGAGCTGCTCCGGAAAAAGAAAGCGGTTGAATACGGCAAAGTTTATGTCCACCGAGTTTAGTATTAACTCGACGGAAATCAACATTGCCAACAGGTTACGGCGTGTAAAAAAGCCGTAAATCCCGACAAACATCATGATAGTAGAAACTATCAGGTAATATTCCATGTGTATCATAACGGTACTGTTTTATCTTTTTCTCGCAATCAATATCCCACCGACAATACAAGCCAGCAATAAAATACTGATCACTTCAAAAGGAAGTATATACGAACCCATTAGTGCATGCCCAATCGTACGCACCGGCAGTTCGCCATGTTCAAAATGAGACGGTACAAATTTATTTTTCAATGTAACAAAAAGACAAATCACCAATCCGGCCCCGGCCGTCAAAAGTCCGGCAAACATCTTTGATCGTTTCAGCTTTTCCGCCTTATCACTCTGAGCGGATGTCAGTAATATGGAGAACACGTAAAGCACGGTAATCCCGCCGGCATAAATAAGTAACTGAACGGCTCCCAGAAAAGAGTAATTCAACTGGAAATAGATCCCTGCCGTTCCAAACAGCACAAACAACAAATAGGTTGCCGAACGTACTATTCGCATCGTGGTAACGGCAAGTATGGAACTGACAACCAGAAAGACGGCCAGTACCAGAAAGACAATTAAATCCAACGTAATATCCATAATTCTCTGTTTAATATCAGGACTGACGATCGTCCGGCTTGTTTAATATTTTTACTAACCTATCTTTATTAAAGACAGCATGTTCAAATTTTGTATCAAATGCTATCGCACCGGCGGGGCATACATTCACGCATAACCGGCAGAACATACATGACCCCAGATCGTACCGGTATGTACGCATGACTTTCTTCTTTTTTCCCGTTTCCTCGTCGGTAACCGTATCAATTTCCAAATGAAGCGTATCATTCGGACAATTCATCTGGCATAAACCGCAGGCAATGCATTTATCTTGCCCGTTCTCGTCCAACGGCATATAAAGCGTTCCCCTGAAACGATCGGATATCACAAGCGTCCTCCTGTTATCAGGATATTCTTCCGTCACTTTCCCGGTAAAGAATTCGACGAATGTCACCTTAAGTCCCGTCCATAATGTAGCAAGCCCATGGGCAATGCTGCCGAGATACGACCTTTCCACCTCTTCCTCCTGCCGGGAAGGGTTATTATGTTCGTTGTTAATATATTGTCCGTTCTTACGCATCATACTATTTATAATAAAGTCAGAAACTGCCGGTTGATTAAAAATGCCATCCGAAAACGACACAAACCGTCATCAGGAATAAATTCATCAGCCCTATCGGCACCAGCACTTTCCATTCCAGATGAAGAATCTGGTCGATACGTAAACGTGGAAATGTCCATTTAATCCACATCAGTAACCAAACCATAAAAAAAGCTTTCGCAAAAAACCATACAAAACCCGGAATATAATCCATTACCTGATTAAACCCGTCCCATCCTGAGATATGTAAAGGCATCCATCCGCCAAAGAAAATGGTTGCAGCGATAGAAGCCACGATAAATAAATTCATAAACTCCGCCAGATAAAAGAACCCGAAATGCATCCCCGAATATTCGGTATGATAGCCGGCCGTCAATTCCGATTCGGCTTCGGGAAGGTCAAACGGTCCGCGGTTCACTTCCGCATTCCCGGCAATCAGGTAAATAACAAATGCGATCCATGCGGGAATATGACCTTTGAAAATAAACCAGCCGTCGGCCTGACGCTCTACTATCTGACTAAACTGCATTGTATCGGTCAGTACAACAATCGTCAGAATGGACAGCCCGACAGAAAGCTCGTAGCTGATCATCTGCGCCCCACTGCGCATAGCGCCGATAAGCGAATATTTATTATTACTGCTCCATCCGGCAAGCAATATACCAACGATTCCAATAGAAGAAGCGGCCATGAAGAAAAAAATACCCACATTAAAATCCAGCACTTCAGCCCCTTTATTGAAAGGAATACAGGCAAAAGCCAGAATAGAACCCAGGATGACAATATAAGGAGCCAGGTTGTATAAAAATTTATCCGAATGACGGATGACAATAATCTCCTTGATCAGCATCTTTATCACATCGGCAAATAACTGGAATACCCCCCACGGACCAACCCTGTTGGGCCCCAGGCGGCACTGAAAGGCGGCGCACACTTTACGTTCCATAAAGATCATGATCATGGCTATTACCGCATACATAAGCATGATGCATACCCCGATAAGCACACACTCAACAAACACCGTCAATCCGGCAGGCATTACCGACATGAGCATCCCGTGTATCCAATCCGTAACTATACTGAAATCAAACATTTTACTTTCTTTTATATATCATAGTCATCAATCGAAATCTTTCCCTACCTGTCAATATCCGGCACAATATAATCCAGCGTCCCGCCAATAGCTATCAGGTCGGCGATCTTACCTCCGCGGGTAATCGTATCAATACACGAAACAAGAGGAAGCCCCGTGCTGCGGAATTTCATCCGGTACGGACTTTTATCCCCGCGGCTTTCAATATAAACCCCGAATTCCCCACGGCTTGTTTCTACAGCAGCATAATAATGACCCTCGGGCAGTTTGATGACAGGCTTCATTTTCACCTGATAATCACCCGTGGGTATGTTATCTATCAATTGTTCGATAATATGCATACTTTCCACAATTTCATCCATACGGATCATGTAACGCGCGAAACAATCGCCTTCGCGATATACAATCTCTTTGAAATCAACCTTATCATATACGCCGTAAGGATGACGTTTGCGAACGTCGCACGCCCAACCGGAGGCACGGCCCGTTCCGCCCGTCGCACCGAAAGAGATGGCATCCTCACGGCTCAACACACCGACACCTTTCATACGTTGCCGGGCAATAATATTACCAGTAAACACCTCGTGATATTCTTTCAGTTGCGGACGCAGATAAGCGATAAATGCTTTCACGTATTTCACAAAGTCAGGATGTATATCCGCCTGAACGCCTCCGATTGTATTGTAGTTAAGGATTAACCGTCCTCCCGTGGTTGCCTCGAATATATCCAGTATTTTCTCACGGTCGCGGAAGCCATAAAAAAAGGCTGTCAACGCCCCCAGGTCCATACAGAGTGTGGAGAAAAAAAGCAAATGTGAATCGATACGCTGCAGTTCGTCCATGATCGTACGGATATACTGAACACGTTCCGGGATCTCTACCCCCATGGCTTTTTCGATACACATACAAAGCGCATGACGGTTCTGCGCAGCCGAAAGATAATCCAGACGATCGGTCAAAGCCAACGTCTGCGGATAAGTAAGGCGTTCACACATCTTTTCTATGCCACGGTGAATGTATCCGCAATGTACGTCCAGCTTTTTAATCACCTCGCCTTCCAGCGAAACGCGAAAACGCAACACACCGTGCGTTGCGGGATGCTGAGGGCCTATATTAATGACATATTCGTCGTCTTCAAATAAGATATGCGTTTTTTCTATCGTACGCCCTTTTTCATCTATCTCAAGGGACGAGGTACTATCTATGGCTACTTCGTTGCTCATGCGCAACGGATTAACCTCTTTACTCTCATCAAAATCCTTGCGTAACGGATACCCGACCCAGTCATCCCGAAGATACAAACGACGCATATCCGGATGCCCTGTAAAAACGATACCAAAATAATCAAAAACCTCCCGTTCGTTTAATTCGGCCGCCTTCCATATATCGCTCACCGTCGGTAGTTCCGGATATTCCGAAGCGAACGCTAATACTTTTAAAACCAATTGATGACCATACCGGGTCGATTCCAGATGATAAACAACGCCCAGACCTTCATCCCCCCAGTCCATACCGGTCAGACTACGCAGATAATCAAACCGCAGGCCATCATCCTCCTTCAACCGCCGGCATAAAAAATGAAGCTGCACAGGCATAACAACCACCATATCCGCATTTCCTGCTGCAAATTGCGCTTCGGGAACCAGATTTTTTATCCTTTCCTTGATTTCCATGCTTATTTATCTGTAATGTTAGTGCCTGATACGGAATCCTGTTGTTCCGGAAATTCCTGTTCCGGAGGATCCTGCTCTTTCAGCAAACGTTCATATTCACTTTTCTTTACCTGCTTATTCACGCCTCCCAGAAATTTTTCCACTTTCATTTTCCGTTGCAATTGCATGATGCCATACAACATCGCCTCCGGACGTGGCGGGCAACCCGGCACAAACACGTCTACAGGGAGAATCCGGTCCACTCCGTTCACCACATGATACGACTTCCTGAACGGCCCGCCCGAAACGGCACAGGCCCCTATCGCAATCACATACTTAGGATCTGCCATCTGATCATACAAACGCTTCAATACCGGCGCCATTTTGTCGGTAATCGTTCCGGCTACCATAATAAAATCAGCCTGCCGCGGACTGGCGCGCGTAACTTCAAATCCGAAACGGGCAAAATCATAACGCGCCGCTCCCACCGCCATATATTCGATACCGCAACAACTGGTCGCAAAGGTCAAGGGCCACAGCGAATTGCTACGCCCCCAGTTTATCACATCATCCAGAACACCCAGGAGTACATTTGTCCCATTAGCATTCAGCTCTTTCACCATGTTTTCGAGGTATTCGTTATCATTGAATTCCTCGTATCTCATCGATTTTATTTTCGGCTTTTTTATTTCCATTCCAAGGCTCCTTTCTTCCAGGCATACGCCAACCCGAGTATCAAAATAAATAAAAAGAAGATGACATTAATCAATCCCGACACCCCTAAATCCTGAACAACGGCAGCCCACGGAAACAAGAAGACCGTTTCCACATCAAACATAAGAAAAAGGATAGCAAACAGGTAATAACCCACTTTGAACTGCATCCATGATTTTCCGCGGGTGGGAATACCACATTCGTATGCTTCGCCTTTCTGCGGATTAAAAGACCGGGGAGAAATAGCATTCGCAATCCCTAATGCTGCCGCAACCAACGTAATCGCCGTCAAAATCACAACAATTAATAACGTAAAATACATAATAACTTATGTTTAAGTGAGATTCTATTACAATATCTTCAATTTATCACAACCTGATCCAGCACAATTCTTTCATCCGGATTCACTACAAGCCTGCATCCCTTGCCGTTATTCACCACATAATACGCATCACTCTGTGGATAAGTATTATAAACAGAAACACAAAACCACAAAACAAAAATGTACAATCGCATGGAATAGTATGTAAAAATCGTTCCCGATCCGAAATCCGGTTTTACTCGAATGATTTATAAATATAGCCGTTTGCCTGATCGGAAACAACTTCTCCCATAGCCGGAAAGACAGTATGCATTCCCGCAACGGGTATTTTATGCCGGGAGACATATTGCAGTATATCCTTGCGTGACTGAATCGCCGCGACAGGATCCGTGTCGTAGGTTACGGCTACTTCCGGGCAGGGCATCTGAATCTTCATCGCATGTGTCAGATCCCCCCATACCAACAATTTCCGGCCATCAGACTCAAACAGGAAAACCGTATGTCCGGGTGTATGCCCATACGCTGCAAAGGCTTTCATTCCGGACATTAAATCCGGCGCCGTTTCGTTCAACGGCTGCGCGTCAAACAATTTCAATTTGTCTTTGTACGCATTTATCACATCCGCCTGAGACCCTTTCCCTTCTTTCATCCAGTAATCATGCTCAGCCCTGGAAATAAAAAGTTCCGCATTCGGAAATGTTTTCTTTCCGTCACGCAGTAAGCCCCCGATATGATCTCCGTGCATATGCGTAAGCAGGATAATGTCCACCTGATCAGGCTTGGTATTCAACGTTTCGAGATGGTCAAAAAGTCTACGCCCGAACCCGGCATCTATCAATATTGTCTTGTCCGGCGTCTTCACCAGAAAGGCATTGACCGCATTCGGAAAAGTCCCGTCCGGCAGATACCGTTCCTGCATTTCAGGCGTAGCGCCGACCAATATCTTTGTATTACCGTTTCCCTGCGATTCCGGCAATGTGTTTATAGAAAAATCTCCTACACGATGAGTATAAACACCCATTTCATTTTGCGCCGTCATATCTAAAGAAATAAACATAAATAATAATAATAAACTAAACAAACCGTACAATTTTTTCGCATTCATAACATAAACAATTTATTGTTAAACATATATCAATCCGGCTGTGTGTGATTCACCCGGAAACTTTGCGTCTACAAATTTAAGCTTTATTTTCAATAATATGTAAATTCT
>QMCD01002053.1_pt1 | contig 11503 bp, 5 predicted proteins | sample 1821841 | NCBI WGS metagenome assembly QMCD01 (sample SAMN01991225, study PRJNA193472) | Termite gut metagenome, whole genome shotgun sequencing project. | isolation source: worker | host: Macrotermes natalensis | reverse complement strand
ATTATTCGTTTCTACTCCTAATTTATTTGCAAGACGCTGACGTTTTTTTTTGCATGAATCAAGAGACATATTGAGCAAAGAAGCTATCTCTTTTGTAGTAAAATTAATATATATATATGAAAGATAACGAATATCCGATACCGTTAACTCTGGATGCCTTTCTTTCAACGAGGATAAAAAAGATGGAGAAACCTGTTCAAAATAAGCCTGAAAATCATCCCATTGTTCAGACTCTTTCAATTGTCTTTTCAATTTTCCGATAACCAACTGCAATTGAGAATCTTCAGAATGTGAAGGAATTTGTGATAAATCTTTTACTATCTCTTCAATTATTTCATTTTTATTAGATTGAATCAAAATTTTTGAAGCGAGTTCCCTGTTTTTGTTATTTAACCGTTCTTGCTCCAATAAAGATAAGGTTTCCTGTTCTATTAACTTACGTTCCAATAATAATTTTTCCTTACGTTCATTACCTAATCTTTCCTGTTCAAGCAATGAAAAAGCTTCTTGTTCTTTCAACTGTTGCTCCAATAATAGTTTTTCATTTTTTTCCTTTTCCAGTTCAAGTGCTTTTTGTTGTTTATTTTTAATATATCTGAGACGAAATATCCAAAACAGTATTAATAAAAAGGTAATAGCACAAACTGAAATGACAATAAAAAGAGTTCTTTCGGCTTTTTGTCTGGCTTTACTTTCTGCCAATTCTTTTTCAGAAGTCAATAATTCTACCCTGATTAAATTATTAAGCATTTGAGCCTGATGCTCTATTTTGACCAATGAATCTTTAGTCATAATAATAGAATCTTTATATTGTGCGGCTAACAATGGCGTGTTGTTTTGTAAATAAAGATTTGCTAATTGTTCATATATAGGCACATTTTTGGCTAAATTTGAGTTTTGTAATAAAGACTCATGAGCATACTGAATAGCTTTGGTAATTTCATGTTTTTTTTCATACACTTTCGATAGTAACAGCAAATATTCAGCCTTATAATTATGATATTCAGCAGGAATTTCTTTTATTGTCTTTAACAGTAATTTCTCTACCTCATCAAAATAATTTCTCAAAAAAAGATTATTTGCATGATAGAGCTTTACATTAATCAACACACCCGTATCTTTTTCAAAAGACATTGATACCGGCAAAGCAATATCCAAATATTTTTTTGCCAAATCTAACTCTCCCATTTCATTGGCAAACAATCCCAAGTTTCCGGCACATAAGCCTATCATAGAGCTATCTTTTTCTTGCAAAGCTAAGGTATATGCTTTTTCCGTATATTTATTTGCTTTTTCTATTTGCTTATCTAAATAATACAGCATTCCTATATTATTCAGAAATATTATTTCAAGCCTTTTATCAGCTTTTTTTATAGCCAAACTATACCCTTCCAAAAGACATTCTATAGCTTTTGTATAATCTATAATTTCTTTATATACAATTGCCATATTATTCAGCGCCTTCATCTGCAAATCAATTTGGTCATTATTTTGGGCAAATACTTTAGCCTCTGTTAAAAATTCCAATGATTTTGCATAATTCCCTTTAAGATATTCCGTTCTTGATATTCCTAAAAGATTATAATAATATGACATCGAATTTCCATTAGCTATTTGACTAATAGATAGTAGAAATATAATTAAAGTAATTCTATACAAATTTAAAAACTTCATTGTACTTTGCATATTTGACAGTACAAAAATACAGAAAAAAATAATGGTAAACAATTAATCGTAAACCTTAAGACTTGAGGCTTTGAAAAGTTCAAGGTTTTACAAAAGCATGACAAAAAATTATGTACATTCGCATAATTAAAAATGAAAAATGAAAACAGAAAATAATTATTTCATACACAATGCATTTATAGTCAACGAAGGATATATATTTCAAGGGGATATATTGATTCAAAATGGGAAAATTGCCAAAATCATGAAATCATTTACTCCGATTGAAGATTTGTTGATGAATGACAATACGTTATTTATTGATGCAACAGGAAAATATCTTTTACCGGGAATAATAGATGAACATGTACATTTTCGGGAACCAGGATTGACATATAAAGGTGATATATACTCTGAAAGCCGTGCTGCAGTAGCAGGTGGAATCACATCGGTGATGGATATGCCTAATGTAAATCCGCAAACAACATCCATTGAACATCTGGAAGAAAAATTCACTTTGGCAAAAAACAGAATGTTTACCAATTATTCATTCTATATCGGAGCAAACAATCACAACCTGGAAGAGCTTAAAAAATTAGATACTTCCCGCACTTGTGGGATAAAACTCTTTATAGGGTCATCCACCGGCGATATGCTTGTGTCGGATGAGGCTATTCTGAAACAATTATTTCAGATAAAAAACATTCCCATTGCCATTCACAGTGAAAATGAAACTATCATTTTAAATAATCTGCAAAAAGCAAAAGAAAAATATGGAGAGAATATCCCCATAGAACAACATGAATATATACGTTCTGAGGAAGCATGCTTTACTGCAACTGAAAAAGCGGTAAAATTAGCTCGTCAATATGGAACACATTTGCATGTTTTACATATAACTACAGGAAAAGAATTATCTTTATTTTCAGATGAATATCCAAATATAACTTCAGAGATATGTGTAGCATACCTGTATTTTGATGATAGCGACTATACTCGTTTAGGCACTAAAATTAAATGTAATCCTTCCATCAAAACACCGCATGATAAAGAAGCCTTATTAGAAGCTATCATTTCCGGGAAAATATCAACAATTGGATCCGATCATGCACCGCATACACTGGAAGAGAAACAGAATTCTTACCTGAAAGCACCATCAGGAATTCCAATTATACAACACACATTGCCGTTAATGCTTGAATTTTATAAACAAAATAAAATAAAATTACAGAAAATCGTGGAATTGATGTGCCATGCACCTGCACGTATTTACAATATTAAAGAAAGAGGATTTATCAGAGAAGGATATTTTGCCGATTTGGTATTGGTAGATATGGAAAAAGATACGATTATCAACTCCGATAACGTTGTATACAAATGTAAATGGTCTCCATTTGAAAATATGCAACTACAGACACGTATAGACAAGACATTTGTAAACGGAGAATTAATTTTTAACAATGGTAAATTTGATATTCCGGCAGGAATACCTTTGGAATTTTCCAGAAAGGAAATAACACAATGAAGATACGAACTTTTTTTATAATTTCACTTTTGTGCTTATCTGTGTTTTCATGTGAAAATACGTCATCGACTACCCCACCTGAAAATATCCTCACTAAAGAAACCGTTGAAAATATTTTGTTAGAAATGTACTTAATAGAGGGCGAAATAAAAGTTCTAATACACAATCATTCTATTGAAGAATTAAAAATATGGATGAACATAAAAATGGAAGAACTATATAAAGAATATCATACGGACTATTCTCAATTTACGGAAAGTTTTACCTATTATATGTCAGATACTAAAATATCAAAAAAAATAATGGAAGATGTAACCAACCGACTTATTAAACTTCAGACAGAGCAAAGTAAATAAAGTTTTAATTTAAAAAATTTCATAATATTAGCTACATGCGGAAAATTCAAATGGTTGATTTGAAACAACAATATCAACATATAAAAGAAGAAATAGATGAAGCGATTGCTGATGTACTTGACAGTTGTACTTTTATAAATGGACCTGCAGTAAAACAATTTCAGGAAAACATGGAAAAATATTTGGATATTTATCATGTCATTCCTTGTGCCAATGGAACCGACGCATTACAAATCGCATTGATGGCTTTAGACTTGAAGCCGGGAGACGAAGTCATCACAAGCACATTTACTTTTATTGCAACAGCCGAAGTAATTGCATTATTGGGATTAACGCCCGTTTTGGTTGATGTCTATCCTGACACATTCAATATGGATATTCTTTCGCTTGAAAAAGCAATTACTCCTAAAACAAAAGCAATTATTCCCGTACATTTATTCGGGCAATGTGCCGACATGGAATCCATTTTAACATTAGCAGCAAAACACAATTTATATGTTATAGAAGATAATTGTCAAGCCATCGGAGCGGATTATATTTTCAAAGACGGAACAACAAAAAAAGCCGGAACAATAGGAACTATTGGCTGTACGTCTTTTTTCCCTTCCAAAAACTTAGGTTGCTACGGTGATGGAGGAGCTATATTTACAAACAATGATCAATTAGCCCATAAAATGAGAGGAATCGTCAATCACGGTATGTTTACACGCTATTATCACGATTTGGTAGGCGTAAATTCACGTTTGGATAGCATTCAAGCCGCCATATTAAGCGTTAAGCTCAAAAGACTAAACAAGTATATTGAACAAAGACAAAAAGCTGCCGAATATTATTCCAAGGCTTTTGCATCAATAGAAAATATTAAAACTCCCAAAACAGCATCTTTTACCAATCATGTTTTTCATCAATACACACTTATTATTAAAGATATAGATAGGGATAAATTAATTAATTATATGTCGGAGAAAGAAATTCCTGTTATGATATATTATCCGGTTCCTCTACATTTGCAAAAAGCATATAAAAATGCTCGATATAAAGAAAATGACTTTCCGGTAAGTGAATATTTGGCAAGACATGTTATTTCGCTGCCTATGCATACTGAATTGGATAATGAACAATTGGAATATATCGCTTCAAATTTAATAAAAGCGAATGAAATTGCCAGGAAATAAAAACGTGAGTTCGGGGTTTACTTGTTTGATTAGGAGAAGTTATACAAGTTATAGTAGTAAATGAGGAAATAAGAAAATGAGTAAATAAGAGGATGTTATGGCGAGGCACGGAGAAAACACCCGAAGGCTAAGCAGGTGAAAGAATAAAATAATAAACCACAAAGTTTCACAAAGGGTTTCACGAAGTCACACAAAGGATTTTTACAGAAATATTATTTAGTTGTTCACTTCGTTACAAGCAAATCAAGAAATAAGCAAATTTTCCCCATTGTATCATTGAACTCGAACTTACGTTATCTATTAAAACATTTTTATTGTATTTGCAAAATCATCCAAGCTATGAGACGGGGTGGCACTCGTGTCATTGCTTCAAGCCTGCGAGCTTCGAGCACAAAAAATGAATTGCATCGGTTGATGCAAGTCACTCCGAGAGCAAAAAGTGAGTTGCATCGGCTGATGCAAGTCGCTCCGAGAGCAAAAAGTGGGTTGCATCGGCTGATGCAAGTCACTCCGAGGGCAAAAAGTGAGTTGCATCGGTTGATGCAAGTTGCTTCGAGAGCAAAAAGTGGGTTGCATCGGTTGATGCAAGTTGCTTCGAGGGCAAAAAGTGAGTTGCGGGAGTTCCCGCAAGTCGCTCCGAGCACAAAAAGTGAGTTGCGGAAGTTCCCGCAAGTCATTCCGAGGGCAAAAAGTGAGTTGCGGGAGTTCCCGCAAGTCATTCCGAGGGTAAAAAGTGAGTTGCGGGAGTTCCCGCAAAGAGTAGTTCGGGATCAAATGAAAGTATTTATCGTTTAAAGTCTATAGCTTAAGGGTGCAAAGGTATAAGGGTGAAATAATAGACCTCTTCGGAAAATAGAGCATTTCTTTTAATTCTGGATTGCTTCTTCCTCGTGCCTCGTCATCGCAATGACGGTAATTCGTTCGTTCAGAGCGTCCTTGCGAGGAGGAACGACGAAGCAATCCAGGATAGAAACACAACACCGGATGGGTTGGCTACGCCGAACCCTTCGGGTTTCGTTCCTCGCCAGGACGTCCTTGGGCTTGGTCTGTGCGTCATCTTATTTCCTCATTTCCTTATTCCCTTATTCCCTCATTTACTACTATAACTTGCATAACTTCTCCTAATCAAACAAGTAAATCCCGAACCCACATTATTATAAAAATAAAGGTGCCAAATTGACTTGGCACCCTTATTAATTAATTAACAAATAATTTATCTAAATATAGTCACCGAACCATTCAACACGTGAGGCTTACCTTCTGCCAATGATGATTTGGTATACACTACCCAATAATAAACACCCGCGGGAACAGGACTTCCCTGTGCATTGGTTCCATCCCACCAAAAATCATCACCATCATAATTAGGACAAGTTCCCTTGTTGGAATTATCTTCACAACTATTTCTCCAGATGCGCATACCCCATTTATCGTATACCTCCATTCTAAATTCTGCAAAAGTTCCTTTTGCATCTAAAGGACGAAATACACATTTACCTGTGGTACAATTTCCATCCGGAGTAAACACATTGCCGAAATGTATCTGATCTGCTACTGTTATTCTCTCTCTGATTGTATCAAAACATCCGTATTCATCTATAATTGTCAACAAAACAAAACGCTCCCCGGAAATATTATAGCTATGTGTCGTAGATTCCTTTGTTAAGCTATCTATATCCGAATCATCATTATAATCCCAAATCCATTGTTTGAGGACACCATCACCCTGCGTTGATGAACTTGCATCAAATATAAATTCTTCTCCCACCTGACCATGCTGCGGAGTCGCAACAAATGCAGCAGTAGGCGAAACGAATGCATTTATTTTGACATTGCCGGAATAATCCTGTGTACAACCGGCACTATCGGAAATAAAAGTCAGCCGTAACTGATAGGTATAATTATCCGAAACACTAAAGTCACGCTCTATCCAATTTGTATCCTTACCCCTTGAAAATGTCTCTCCATCAGAGAATGTCCAATCGTATCGCACTATCCGTGATTTATCAAGTTCGGTAAGAGAATCCACTTCAAAACGCACTATCAGTCCATCACAGGCATCCGCACTATCCGGTGTAAAAGCGACAACGGGAAACTCCATAACTTGAATGGTCTTTTTACCGCTTCTTGAACATTTTTCTCCCCTGCTTACTTTCAAATTCACCTCGTATCTACCAGGCACATCGAATTGTGTTATGGCTTCATCATAAGTATAAACGGTATCTTCATTATTAAACGTCCATACCGCATCTAAGGCTATCCCCGGAGGACCATAAGTGGTTGTATTTTCAAAGGTAACCGGAATACCCGGACAATACAAATTTTCCGTATTAAACGTAGGATTTATCTCAATTGTGTAAATTGTATCCTTACCCATAAACTCTACCTTGCAAATTTCCTCTTGAGTCCCTATCATAACTGTTTTGTATAAAGTATAATAAGGAACATATTTACCTGCCGTAGTATAATAAGTAAAGGTCGAATGAAACGGATAAGTTCTTACCCTTGTCAAGTTAGAGCCTCCATCTGTAGTAACAACAACAGAATCGGGTCTATATTGTACAGGTAGCGTATCCATACCCGGAAAAGTAAAGGTAACTGTAAGCGGAGCACAACTATCCGTAGGAGCATAGGTGACAGAACCCCTCGGTCCCATAATAACAACAGACTGTTCTCCATACGCAGAATCAATACACCTGTTTTCGTCTTGTATTACTAATAGCACATCATATACACCTGCATTCAAATAGTTATGATAAGGCTTCGAATACAGAGTATCCGTAGGAGGTCCTGCCATCGTATTAGCACTTCCGCTTGCCGGATCACCAAAATTCCACCTTAAAGTAGTTATAGGTATATCTCCCTGTGATTGATCGTAAAACCTTAATCTTCGTCCCAGTATTCCCTGTTCATCTTGCGGACAAGCGAAATCATACTGATCGGTAGTAAATTTAGCAATAGGACGTGTTACTATTATCGTATCTACATACTCTGCAGAGCAGCCCTTAGGTTGATGACTAAGAAGATCTACTATAGTCACTGTCAACCTTACCGTTACTTTATGCGTCATATTCGTATCAGGAAGATCATACGCATGAGATCCATCAACCCGTACATTCGCAGTAGTATAATATATTGACGTATCACCATCTCCCCAATCCCATTTATATTCCAAACATGTTTTCTCATTATTAGCAATTTGAAGTACCTGCGTTCCACTGACATCAAAAATAGCTACTGCTTTATTACAAATACTACCAATGCCATAACGGTCACCCGGATCTTTAAAATGAGGATAAATCTTATTAACCAATACCTGATCATAAAATAAGCTATCAGAAGTACAGCCATATTCATTGGTGATTTTCAATGATAAATCATATAAATCTGCATAAGGCAATAGCAAAGCAGGATCTTTATCAGTGGAAGTTTCAGAGCCCACTGTCCATTCCCATTCCGTAATCTCTGCCGTATCAAACGGAGGAAGAGATGTTGATTTATCTTGCAAATACAAATATCCTCCAATGCCATTATTGTTATTGGCACAAATCGTATCCCGATTTTTATTAAAAATAATGCTATCCGTACTGGAAATAAAGCCCGGAATACTTCGAGGATGTACGTCAAAGATTAATGTATCCATTCTTATGCAACCAAAACCGCAAGTATCTATCAGTACAGCTCTATATCGGTTTGTCTGACGAAATTTTACTGTAGCTCCATTACCGTATTGGGGACTTGGAGTATAATTACTTATAGGTACCGGAGCCCCAATAGGAAAATCAGAGCGGAAAGGATAAGCAGCCGAATCAAATATAAATCCCCAGCCAAATATACCTACATTTGATTCCGTTGAATCATAGAACACGACACTGTCGCGCTGGCAAATAGTAGGCTGGCTTACCGTAAAGTTCATTTTAGCATAAGATATATACACTTTTTGTTTCGCCGTATGTTCACAATATCCGCAATAATTACCCCAGGGTTCATTCATATTAAAAATAACTATCTGAGTATCTCGACCTGAGATGTTAGTATCTACCACTATACGCTCTACCGGCATAGCAGAACTGTCATTCGCCGCCCAAAGAGTAATTTCTACCAACCCATTATTTGCAAACAGATAAGACCCGGTATCATAGGTAAATCCATAGTTTCCATCTTCTCCGTTTTTTATAACAACTCCGGGCTGATATCCAAACGGAACAGATTTAACCCAGCCTGTACTGTCCCATGAATATTTTTGTGTAAGAGTATCATATACCATCAGAGGGCTTCGTGATTGATTAGCCGTATCTCCTGTTCTATCTGAATCTCCTTTATACCACCTCAAATAAATTGCTCCTTGCTCTTGACTTTTATGCTTAAAGGGATTAGTTATCTCGCTAAACGTACAATAAACTATAGGCGTCCCCGGAGGATCTTCCTTGGGATCATCTATTACTGCTACGGGCGGACAAACCCATCCACCTGAAGATTCTTCCGGAATATATTCTGCATTGCATCCATTATGAGAAGCTTGCAGCTTAAAAAAAGCCGGTCCTACTACATTAGGTTGGACTGTAGCTGTATCGCCGTTAGCTAATGGAGAATCATTCTCGTCTAACCATGACCATGCATCTGCCCATGATCTGGCAACAAGATTACCATGCTCGTCCAAACTATCGTAAGCAAATACCCTGATCTGAATATCTGACTTACAATTAGTATCAGGAGTGAATGTAAAATCAGCAAGTGGCGGATAGCCCACCATAACAACCTGAACCGGAACAGTATGTTCACATCCCTGTTCATTCCGCAGGGTCATATAGATTTCATATACTCCTGTATCCCCGTAAATATGGGGTATAGGTGCAAAAGGGTCACCCGAAGTAGCAACATCAACATAAGTAGTATCATATCCATTATGTTGTCCAAAATAATCCCACCACCATGTATAAGTTACAATATCAGAAGATGAGACTAAAGAATCTTCAACATTTTGCAGCTGTACATAATGTCCCGAATCCGGCGCATTAGGATTGCTAAGACCTGCGGTATCCAATGCAGAGTAATCTAATTCTATCCTACATCCATGCGGAGGACCTTGTTGCGGGTCAGGTACAATAAATTTTGCTGCTGCCTTCATCCTGAAAATATGTATCCACTGATATGCCGTATCCATAGGACATCCGTAAGGAGTTGTTCCGGTCATCCTCGCCCTGTAATCTCCATATCCTGCATAAGTATGTGTAGTGGTATGCTGATTATTGGTATTGTTTCCATCTCCAAAATCCCAATTGGTAACTGCCTTTCCATAATCATCTGCCCATGGATAAACAGTGTTATTTGCAAAGCTAATTTCGTGAGCAGGGTCACACTCATTCGTATCATTTGCTAAAATAGTTGACGGGGTTTTATCATAGACTCTAATTCTAAATGAGTCTGTAACAGAACAAGGATTATTAGGATCAGAGTCGTCTGTTATTGTTAAACGAACAATATGATGTCCTATATCAGTTTTCCTGAAAGGAACCGGTGTTGTAATTCCAACCTGATCATTATGATGACCCAGTGTGCTTATTCTCCAACGATAAGTCAACCCACTTACATTTCCTTTGAATATAACTGTATCCGGAAGCGAACAAACTAATGTATCGGAAACAGTATAATCAAGTTTTAATTCTGTCACACGGATTGCACTGTAGATGTCCCACGCAAGCGAATCTTTACAGCCAAATTGGTCGATAGCTATTAATTTAGGAAAACACATTCCCGCTGCCCCATAAGTGTGGGAAGTGACAGTACTCGCCGGATATGGCTGTGTAAGGCTATTTCCATCTCCAAACTTCCATTCATAGCTATTCTGAGCAAATGAACGTTTTGCCGCAGTATCAGTATAATTAGTAAAGTTCGCAACAGCTGCTATCGGAGAAGTGACAAAGCAAAAATAGCTTTTATCCGTTACAAAATCTACCTCCGGCTTACTCCGCACATGAACAAAATCAACCGAATCAACTTTTGCCCGACAGCCTTTATCATCAGTAAGTGTCAAACTCACGGTATAATTTATTTCCTCATTCAGGTTATTGTCATATTTATGAGACGGACTCATATCAGTTGAAATGCCACCATCTCCAAACTCCCATACATATCCTGTAATAGTTGACGTGGTTTGAGGTGCCAAACTATACGAAAAAGGAATACTTCCTCCGGGACAAATAGAATTATCTCCCTTCGCAAGGGAAAACACCGGCATAGGATAAACCTCAACCGTAATAGAGTCTTTTTTTACTCCTGTGCTAAAAGTAACAGCTAAAACTATCTTATACGTTCCCGGCGAGGTAAATGCGTAAGTAAATGTAGGATCAGTATAAATATTGGGAGTACCTTCTATTGTCCATACCCGTGACTGCACGGTACCCACACTTGCATCAGTAAGAGTAATTACAGAAAACGCACCTCCCTCTACAGCACATTTATTGGTATGAACATAGGAAATTTTAGCTGATTGTGAAAAGCCAACTTGCAAAAGCAAACACAAAACACTAAAAAACAAAAACTTTTTCATGGTATATAATTTTATTTGTATATATAAAAATTTGAATGCAATGTGAAGCTCTTCCATTTTCTCTTAATATTTCCATTTCAAAATTTATTAGTATTACACGGTGGGGGTACCAGATTATTTGTTAGGATATTCCGGATCAGTTTCACTTTGCAATATAAAACGCGGACCTTTAAATTTGAACACTTACTTACAGGAAGGACCTCAAACCGTACAGCAGTGAACTGTGTGGTGT
>QMCD01003198.1_pt1 | contig 11505 bp, 9 predicted proteins | sample 1821841 | NCBI WGS metagenome assembly QMCD01 (sample SAMN01991225, study PRJNA193472) | Termite gut metagenome, whole genome shotgun sequencing project. | isolation source: worker | host: Macrotermes natalensis | reverse complement strand
CATCGAACTTCAAGTCAGATAAACCTCTTTTGTCCAGTTCTTCCTGTATAGTCTTTTTTACCAATTTGGCTGTTCCTACAGGCACAGTACTTTTGGTGACAATCACCATGTATTTATTTAGGTTTTTTCCTACTGTACGGGCAACTTCAAGCACATACTTGAGGTCTGCACTACCATCTTCATCCGGAGGTGTACCCACAGCTGAAAACACAATATCAACATCATTAATAATGGAACTCAAGTCGGTAGTGAATTGCAGGCGCCCCGCTTTATGGTTACGTTCTACCATTTCATCCAGCCCGGGTTCAAAAATAGGTATAATGCCATTCTTCAGGTTTTCAATTTTCCTCTGGTCTATATCAACACAGTAGACTCCTGTTCCCATTTCGGCAAAACAAGTCCCCGTAACAAGACCCACATACCCCGTACCAACTATTGCTATTTTCATTAATGATAAATTTTATTTTTGCGTTTTATAAATACTTGTGATAATATATAAACTTAACAGGTTTGATTTTCTGGCACAAAGATAATATATTTTTAGTAAATACGTACGCATAAGCATTAATGTGCAAATCCAATTAAAAAATCTTAGACATTATCAGATTAGAAAACATCTCTCCTCACAGCTTTCAATATAACAAACTAATTACCAATCACTTTCATTAAAACAATAAAAAAAAGGTAACAAAGGTTACAGTTTTTATGTCTTTTGTAGAAGTGAAACACCTTTCACCCGCTGATCATTGCCGTCGAAAAATATTTCGCCCCTACAGTTTCCCCAAAAGGTAACAAAGGTTACACAGAAAACAATTAATAATTAGTTTTTCACTCTCCCTATAGCCTCCCACTCGGAGAGGTTGGAGGGCTTAAAAGGTTACACTTGTTCTATTTATTGCTTTTTACCCTCATTGTAAGTCCCCCTTGGAGGATTAAGCGGGCTAATCAATACTTCAAAGAACTATTCTCTAATAGTTAATAACTATCAGCCACCGATATAGATAAAGTTTCCCAACACTAATTCTCTTTATCAATGAATATTCCAACAAAAGAAATAAACGAAACAAATTAATTATCTTTGCACAAAATCATTCCGACATCACTTATACTAAAAATGGAATATAGATTAAATAAATATATCAGCAACTCCGGATTCTGCTCCCGGCGCGAGGCCGACCGCTTCATCGAAGAAGGCCGTGTGACTATCAATGGCAAACGCGCCCAAGTAGGAATGCGTGTTCTTCCGGGACAAAAAGTAAAAGTAAACGGAGAACTTATCGTAAATAAAATCGAGCCGGTATACATCGCTTTCAATAAACCGGTAGGTATTGTCAGCACTACCGATCCGCAGGAAAGGGATAACATTATCAATTTCATCCGGCACGAACAACGGATATTTCCTATTGGACGACTTGATAAAGATTCTCAGGGGTTAATTCTGTTAACCAATGATGGCGATATTGTAAATAAAATATTGCGTGCAGGGAACAATCACAAAAAAGATTACCTTGTAAAAGTAAACCGTCCTATTACCAAAGACTTCCTTACACGCATGGCACAGGGTGTTCCCATACTGGACCGCGTTACCCGCCGATGCGAAATAGTAGAGATAAACCCCTACATGTTCCGCATATCGCTTATACAGGGGCTAAACAGGCAGATCAGACGTATGTGCGAATATTTCGATTATGAAGTACTCAAGCTGGAACGCATACAGATAATGAATATCAAACTCGGCGATCTGGGACAGGGTAACTGGCGCAACCTGACACCGACTGAACTGGAAGGACTTTTCGATATGCTGGAAAACTCAGAAAAAACTCAGATGTCTAAGGCGCCGAGCAATAAAGCTTTTAACAAAGCCCTTGAAGAGTTTGATATAAAAACGGACTATAGAAAAGCCAGTATTGCTGCAAAGTACGGAAAGAAGGACAAGACAGACAAGCCGGGCAGCACAAATAGTAAATCTTCAAATACCGCTGCACCATCCTCTGACGAAAATGAACACAAGGCAAAACCGAAACGAAAAGGTAAACCTGCCAGCGGACTACGCGTAGGCAAACAAAAAGTAGCTGCGAACAAACCAAAAGGAGGTCCGAAACCGAAAGCGAAAAATCAATCTAAAAAGAAACCTCTGAAATAGGATTTTCAATTCTTAGAAGCTGTTTGAGTTATATTGCCTGCCTGTTTTGAGCTGATTTAAGATAGATTTTTAGCCTTTTTATCGCAGATTTAGCGGGCTAAACCAAGAGAAAAAGGTTAAAAAGATGCTTAAAGCAGCCAAACAGAGGCTGGTAAAGGTTGTTAAAAGTTTGTTTTTATTTATTCCGGTATAATTCAAACAGCTTCTTATTTTTCACTGAGTCTGAATTCTAAATCTCCGCTAAATAAAACCCTTTTTAATTTGGCAGAGATTTAGAATTCAGTTTTTTTTTGTGAACCCTGGACGGATAAAAAAGAAATCGATAATAATATTCAACACAAATATTGTATTTTTTGTAATAAATCCCTGTCGAGTCCGACTATATAGTAACATCGAATATTTTAAGTAATGGAATCACTCAAAAAAGATTTCCTTGAAATTCTTTCCAACTATCAGGGAATCATACACAAAATTTGTCTTGTGTATTTCCGTACAGAGACCGACAGGCAGGATAACTTCCAAGAGGTCGTTTATCAGCTATGGCGATCTTTTCCCAAGTTGGAAGACAAAAGAAAGATAGGTTCGTGGATGTACAATATAGCCATCAACACCTCTATCTCAAAGATACGTACCGACAGCCGCTTTATCGCACAGGAGTCTTTTCCGGATTCGCAACAGGGGCTCGACCCTCACAAGGGAATGGATAAAAAAGAGGATATGGAAATATTACTCGAAGCTATTCACCGGCTCAACGACCTCGACAAATCGCTGATGCTGCTCTATCTCGAAGAACGCAGTTATGAAGAGATTGCCGAAATACTCGGCATATCGAAGTCGAATGTAGGGATACGGATAAACAGGGCAAAGAATGAATTGAAAATCCAATTAAATAGATTAAGTCATGGAAGATAGTACATTAAAAGATTTCTGGAAATCAGAAATAGACAACAAAGTAAGCAATTATACAAAAGATGAACTAAACGAAATATTATTGGCCAAGGCCAGAACTTCGATACGCAAATTCTACCCTCTCGATACCCTGCCATTTATAGCGGTGGCATTTTTGCTGTATTTGGTATTATCGGCCGTAAGCCGTTTACATGATCCTCTTTTTGTAATAGGCAATACGATCCTTGCAGTCTCAATGATTGCGACATATATATTTAAGATTATATCGTTCTCTAAAATGAACAGATACGCCCCCGATCAACCGTTGAAAGCATGGCTCAAATATAGAATAGACGTTTTGGAGAAATCGTCATATTCATTATCGAATCAGTTTGTTCCTCCGGTCGTTTTCATACTTACGCTCATTTCTGTCAATGTATATATAGCAAACAAGCCTTATATGGAATTCCTTCTGTCTCCCGAATTCTTTACAGCCCTGCTCGTGGGAACTTTTGTCGGGGTGCCTGTGGCTTATCTCATAGCCCGAAAAAACAGGAATAATCGGATAAAGAATCTGTATAACCTCAGAAAATTATATCAGCAAATAGACTGGGAGAAATAAAGAATAGCATCAAAATCCAAGAGCCTGTTTGAATTTTATATATATAAAGTTTAAACAGGCTCCAAAAGCAATATAGTTTTCTTTGTCATGTACTAAAATAAATCTGTTCGGAAATTTAAAATTAATGACCGTTCACTATCCATATTTTTATTATTTTATAATTCTTTTCACTACCTTTGTATGCCTATTAAAAAGTCAATTTATTAACTTGAAATAAAAATATGGTTTCCTTCTTTCAAACCCCTTCCAAGAACATCATTGCTGTTCAAACAAACTCAAGTCTTAACGCCGATTTTATCCAACGCCTCACATGGGCATTCAGTGGTGCGACCTTGCTCGAAGCAGAAAATGTTCCGGGCTTTTTTGTTGGTCCCCGCCGCGAAATGATTACACCATGGAGTACAAATGCAGTGGAAATCACGCAGAATATGGGTATCGACGGAATCATCCGTATCGAGGAATTTTTTCCGGTAGATACAAACGATGCAAAACACGACCCGATGCTTCAACGCATCTATGACGGGCTTAATCAGGAAGTATTCAATATTTACAAGCAACCTGAACCGATCATCGAAATAGATGATATAGAAGCATACAATAAGCAGGAAGGTCTTGCCCTTAGCGAAGATGAAATAGAATATCTGAACGAAGTAAGCAAAAGACTGAACAGGAAACTGACCGACAGCGAAGTATTCGGATTCTCACAGGTAAATTCGGAACATTGCCGCCACAAGATTTTCAACGGTACATTTATCATCGACGGAGAAGAGAAAGAAAGTTCGCTTTTCAAATTAATAAAGAAAACATCGCAGGTAAACCCCAACAAGCTGGTATCCGCATACAAAGATAATGTAGCTTTCAGCCAGGGACCTGAAATAGAACAATTTGCACCGGAAAAAGGGGAAGAGCCGAGTCTTTATCAGAAAAAAACAATCAAATCTGTTATCTCACTGAAAGCCGAAACCCATAACTTCCCTACTACCGTAGAGCCGTTCAATGGTGCTGCTACCGGTTCGGGAGGTGAGATCCGTGACCGTCTGGGCGGAGGAAAGGCATCCCTGCCAATCGCGGGAACCGCCGTATATATGACATCCTACCCCCGTACAAAAGCAGGAAAAACTTGGGAAGAAACTATGCCGGAACGCCCTTGGCTATACCAGACACCGGAAGAAATACTTATAAAAGCATCGAACGGGGCATCCGATTTCGGAAACAAATTCGGACAACCGCTTATCTGCGGCTCCTTGCTTACATTCGAGCATCAGGAAAACCAGAAGAAATTTGCATACGATAAAGTAATCATGCTTGCCGGAGGTGTCGGCTTTGCGAACAAGCGCGACGCACTGAAAGGCGAACCGAAACCCGGCGAAAAAGTGGTCATCCTCGGAGGAGACAATTACCGTATTGGTATGGGCGGAGGCGCTGTATCGTCAGTTGACACAGGACAATACTCAAGCGGTATAGAACTGAACGCTGTACAACGCGCCAATCCCGAAATGCAGAAACGTACCGCAAATGTGATACGTGCATTGGCAGAATCGGATAATAATCCGGTTGTCTCTATTCACGACCACGGCGCAGGAGGACATCTGAACTGTCTTTCGGAGCTTGTAGAAGCTACCGGAGGAAAAATAGACATATCCAAACTTCCTATCGGCGACCCTACCCTTTCGTCAAAAGAAATTGTAGGGAACGAGAGTCAGGAGCGTATGGGCTTACTTATCCCTGCCGACGCTGCCGACAGGATTAAACGTATTGCGGAACGCGAACGTTCTCCGATGTATGTCGTAGGTGAAACTACAAACGACATGAAGTTTGTTTTCGAACAGGCTGACGGCAAGCGTCCTATCGACCTCAAACTGGAAGACTTTTTCGGGAAAGCGCCTAAGACAATCATGCGTGACGAAACCATTGACGAAGTTTATGCAAACCCTGAATATGATCTCTCTAAACTGGAAGAATATATAAAGAACGTGCTCCAACTGGAAGCCGTTGCCTGCAAAGACTGGCTGACAAATAAAGTTGACCGCTCGGTTACAGGCAAGGTTGCACGCCAACAGACACAGGGGGAAATTCAGTTACCATTGAGTGACCTTGGCGCCGTAGCACTCGACTATAAAGGAAAAGTAGGTATTGCAACATCTATCGGCCATGCGCCGCAGGCTGCGATGGTAGACCCGGGTGCAGGTTCTGTACTGGCAATAGCCGAATCGTTGACAAATATTATCTTCGCCCCGATCGAGGATGGACTGAAAGGTATTTCATTAAGTGCAAACTGGATGTGGCCTTGTAAGAATCCGGGAGAAGACGCAAGATTATACAAAGCCGTAGAGGCATGTTCGGAATTTGCCTGCGAACTGGGAATAAACATTCCTACAGGTAAAGACTCTCTGTCGATGACACAGAAATATGGAGATGACAAAGTATATTCACCGGGTACGGTAATTATATCAGCTGCGGGTGAAGTGAAAAATATCCGCAAGATTGTATCTCCGGTATTGGCATATATCAAAGGTACTTACCTTTATTACATCGATTTTTCTTTCGATACCTTCAAACTCGGAGGTTCCGCTTTTGCTCAGACAATGAGCAAGCTGGGTGAAGAAGTGCCGACCGTAAAAGACCCTGAATATTTCAAGAATGCATTCAATGCAGTGCAGGAACTGATAGACAGAGGTCTGGTACTTGCCGGACACGATATATCTGCCGGAGGACTTGTTACAGCCATGCTGGAAATGTGTTTTGCCAATCCGCAGGGAGGACTCGAAGCCCGCCTTGACAAACTGCACCATGCAGACCTGGTCAAAGTATTATTCTCTGAAAATCCGGGTATCCTCATTCAGGTGAAGCATCATCATCTGGTAGAAAAAATACTGGACGATTATGGTATCGGCTTCGCCATTGTTGCCCGCCCGATAGAAGAGCGTAAGTTTGTTATCCAAAAAGATACTTTCAGTCAGGAATTCAATATAGACGAACTGCGTGATGCCTGGTACGAACCATCATATCTACTCGACAGGAAACAAAGTACCGAAAAACTGGCGTTGCAACGTTTCGAAAACTATAAGAAACAACCACTTCAATTCAAGTTCAACCCTTCGTTTACAGGTAAATTCGCTCAATACGGAATCGATCCTAACAGAACTGCCCCAACAGGGCTGAAAGCTGCTGTTATACGTGAGAAAGGTACAAATAGCGAACGTGAAATGGCTTACTCCCTGCATCTTGCCGGCTTCGACGTAAGGGATGTCCATATGACCGACCTTGCTTCGGGACGTGAAACATTGGAAGACATCAATCTGATAGTATTTTGCGGAGGATTTTCCAACTCGGATGTACTTGGTTCGGCAAAAGGATGGGCCGGTAGCTTCATCTACAACGATAGAGCAAAAGAGACCCTTCGTAAATATTACGAACGCAAAGATACACTGAGCCTCGGAGTATGTAACGGTTGCCAGCTAATGATGGAACTCGACCTCATTTATCCGGAACATGACAAACACCCGAAAATGGAACACAATACATCCCATAAATTCGAATCGACTTATGTGAGCGTAGAAATTCCGCAAAACAACTCTGTCATGTTAGGTTCACTATCAGGCAGCACACTTGGTATATGGTCAGTACATGGTGAAGGACGTTTTGCGATGCCGAAGGCCGAATCCGAATATAACGTAGTAGCCAAATATATCTACAGTGTATATCCGGGAAATCCAAACGGTTCCGATTATAATATAACAGGTGTTGTTTCGAAAGACGGACGCCATCTAGCAATGATGCCTCACCTTGAGCGTTCTCTGTTCCCTTGGCAATGTGGACACCATCCTTTCGAACATCGGAAAGATGACTTTACCCCTTGGATGGAGGCATTTGTAAATGCAAGGGAGTGGGTGAAGAAAGTGAAAAGTGAATGAGCCCCCTAAATCCCCCACCTTGCAATGAGAGTATAAGCTAAGATAATAAAAAGGCATGGGTTTACAGCCTGTGCCTTTTATCCTTATAATTGTAAATCATATCCTTGCACCAATGACTAAAAACAACGATACATCGACCTCTTTCTTCTCATTCCTGAAAGCGAAAGAGCAACGAATAGACTGGGTTATACTAATCCTTAGTTGTATAATCGGATATATCGTACTGAAAATATGTTATCCTTACCCTGCTACAATCTCCGATTCGGGTACTTATGTGCATGCGGCCGCTGAAGATATGTTTACATTCTACCGTCCGTTCGGATATTCATATTTCCTACAGATAGTGCATGCCATATCCGGCAGTATTCATGCGGTATTTATTGTACAAACTATATTGTATTTCTTTTCCGTTGCAGCTTTTTCTTTTGTATTGAAATATGCAATTCCTCCTGTCATCTCCATATTCTGGCGCATTTTGTTGTTTTTGTTTGTTTTCAGCCCTGTAGCACTCTATATGTCGAATGCACTGATGAGCGATCTGCTGTTTGCCGTAATGATCTATTTCATGCTGGCATCGTTCATGTACTTTATCAAGACACAAGGATGGGTCGCGCTTAGCCTGTTCGTACTGTCATTATTCTTCGCTCTGCATATCCGCTATTCGGCCATTATGTTCCCTGTGCTGTTTGTATGTTTTTTCTTTATGGTAAAAGGAAAGATGCGCTGGATAGGAATAGCTATGACACTCGCCGTAACACTCATTTTTTACAATCAGGTAAAAAATGATATGCGTAAAACTACGGGATTCAACCAGTTTTCGACCGGATTCGACGGATGGCAACTGGCAAACAATGCAATGCATGTAGTGCCTTACATAGACCTGAAGCCTGAAAAGATAAAAGACCCCGAAATGAGAATATTGCATCAGTATATGCTCACGCAAACCGATGTAATAAAAGAACGGACGAAAGACGGGTCGGAAGCCGTTGCCGCATTTATGTGGATAAACGACCTGCCGCTGAAGCAGTTCATGTTCTCATATATCCAGCAGACCGGACAAGGATATTCTCCTTCGTGGATATGGCTGGGAAGCCGTAATTACAAAGAATATGGCACTTATATTATCAGCCAATCCTTTGCAGTTTGCTCGATACTATTATCTGCCGAACAGCAAGGAAGTATTCTATCCCGACCACCACGAAATCATCGGGAAGTATTATCCGATAAATATGAAAAATGTATTGGAATGGTACAAAATTCCCGAGGGTACTAATATGGATGCCAAATGCACTATTTACAGCGATTTTTTAGATATACCGATAACAATGTCTTACCTTATTACATGGCTCATTATTGCCGTAGCAGCTGTACTATCCATAGTATGGAGGAAACAGTTGGTATGGGAAGAGAACGAGCGGAAGATATTCTGGATAATTGCAGCAGTGGGAATAATATATTATGCTGCTACCACGTTTGCCAGTCCGGTTTCCACACGATTCTGGATACCGATGAATGCCGTTTTCTTTGGAGTTATATATATCTTATATAACCGGATAATTGCATATAAGAAGGGAAAGAATATAGCTTAAATAAAAAATGAGGTGCAAATTAAAAACTTACACCTCATTTTTATTTCAGATATATCAGAATTACTTCTTCGCCCCAATCCACGTCGCCTTTTTCCAAATATATTCCAATGGGCCATGCCTGTGTTTTTTCAGCCAGAAGTAAGCAAAAGTATATTGAATGGCAAAGATTCCCATGCCAACCAATATAGAGAAGGTAACCGATAATTCCTTAGCCAAGCCCAATCCCCAGTTATAGAATATAAATCCTCCTATTACAGACTGTGAAATATACATCGTCAGACTCATTTTTCCATACGGTTCCAATTTTGATAACCATTTGTGGAAACTGCTCTTATAATAGAAAAGTACAAATAAGGAGGCAAGTATACATAAAAAAGCAAAAGACGAATAACACCCGAGAATAATATTTAACTGCTGTTTTACATTCTCATTTTCCACAAGCATCTCCATTATCGGCAGAAGTCCTGCCAGCGGAAAATAACAAATTATACTTACCATAAGCATTTTTCCCCAGAACCGGATATTATTATCCGTATTGATAAAAAGTCCTTTCCTGCCAATCAGCATACCCAGCAGAAAAAGTGCGGCTACCTGAAATATGCGGCCTTGACATGTCCACCACAGGAAGCTATACAATTGGCTGTTGACAACGCCTGTAACCATATCCATAAAATTACCGCTCTTCATTACTGTCAGGGTTTGCAGATAGAAAGGAACATGTGGCTGCGCTTCGAGAGGCAGCTCGGCATTGAACAGGTAAAAAATAACTTTGCCCCATTGGAGTGGCATTAAGAAAAAGAAAACAGCTAGAATAAACACTGTTCTATCCGCTAGCTTTGTGGTTATAATCAGTAAAAAACCAAGCATGGAAAACAGAATGAGCACATCCCCCGTATAAAATATAGAATTAATTACTCCCCAACCAAAAAGAAGTACCAACCGCCATGCAAACCTACCCCTGAAATCTTTCCCTTTCTGCAATTGATTATCATTCTGGATGAAAAAACTTAATCCGAACAACAGGGCGAATATCGCATATGCTTTTCCTGCAAAAAGAAAAGGAATGGAGTTATTAAAAATAGAATCGGTAAATAATAACAACCGGTTTTCGACCGTCGGATAATCAAAAAGATTAAATTGTTCGAGACTATGCATCATCAGAATTCCCAGAATGGCAAATCCTCTCAGTGCATCTACAACATTGATGCGTGCTGTGGTATTTTTCATTTATTGGCTTTATATAAAATAAAGTACAAAACTATTATAATTATTTAGAAACACAGTCTTTCCCCATTATTATATTAATAGAAGTCCATCTGACTTTTGACAAGATGATAAAGCGGAAAATCGTATATTTGCACTTTAAATAAACTGAATAATATATTACATGGCAGAATCCATATTTGAATATAAATTGAAAGTTCGCGACTACGAATGTGATGCGCAGGGCATAGTAAACAATGCCAATTATCAGCATTATTATGAAGTAGTGCGTCACGAATTCCTGGAGCAACACGGATTGAATTTCTATGAATTACATGAGCAAGGTATAGATGCAGTAGTAGTGAGTGTTTATATACGATACAAACATTCCCTGCGCGGAGCCAACGACTTTGTATGCACCGTTGATTCCATCGAAAAAGATGGCATCCGCTATATCTTCAACCAAAAAATTATCCGGCTGAAAGATAATAAAGTTTGTTCGACAGCAAGAGTAGAAACAGCCTGTATGGTAAATGGAAAAGTAGGAAAGCCTGAATTATTCGATAAAACTCTCGGACATTTGCTTATTAGCTAATTATAAAATCATGGCACTTACATACGAAAACAGCATGAAAGTACGCGACTATGAATGTGATTCGCAAGGCGTAGTCAACAATGCTATCTACCTTCATTACTTCGAAGCTACCCGCCACGAACTGATGGAAAAATGCGGTTTGCGATTACGTGATCTTACTGAGGCTAATATCATCCCGGTTGTACGTAATGCGAATATCAATTACAGGAATTCTTTGCGAGGTTCAGAACGCTTCGTTTGCTCTGTCAACATAGAACGCAAAGGCGTCAGATATTACTTTCATCAACAAATAATCCGTGTGCCTGACAACACTTTATGCGCCAGTGCTGTTATAGAGGTAGTCTGTTTAATGGATGGCAAGGTTTCTGCGCCCGAAATGTTCGACAAAGCTTTTGCAGATTACATAGATTGGAAGTAAACTATTGCTTATTATATCAATCATCAACAATATGTATCTTTATGAATAAGAAAAATTTTATTTGCTTGGGTCTGAGATACGACCCATAAACAAGATTGTGTCTGTGGCGCATTCTGAAATTACAAATAAAAAT
>QMCD01003090.1_pt1 | contig 11506 bp, 6 predicted proteins | sample 1821841 | NCBI WGS metagenome assembly QMCD01 (sample SAMN01991225, study PRJNA193472) | Termite gut metagenome, whole genome shotgun sequencing project. | isolation source: worker | host: Macrotermes natalensis | reverse complement strand
CGGCGAAAATAACGTGTAGAATGCAAGGTGCCCGGCTGGAAAAATGGCTGGTCGGTAATGTAAGGGTATGGGATATTACTCCAATTCACCCCATCCTCGGACTGCTGCCAGGCGTAGCTATATTCACCGCTGGCACCCGAAGCGCCGGCAATATTCTCTATCCGCTCAGGCTGCACACCTGCCAAAATGGCATGGTCGGTGCCGATGCTACCGGGTGAAAGCGGTTCATATACTATAAAATCAACCGGACCGGTACGCTCCGTCGCGCATCCGTCGGACACTACACGGTAAAATATCACCGGCTGAGTTAATATGCCGGGTGCATAATCTGCCGAAGTAGACAGTCCAGGCGCATTGACATCCGTCCCTGCTATGATCATTTTCCACTGGTAACTGTAATTACCGGTACTTCCTTCTGCCGGTGCCGTACTCTGAATAATACCGGGCATAGTACCGGATGGCACCTCACGCTCTGAGGTGCGGGCTATGGCGCCGGGAGTTAATGGCGGTGGAACATAAACAACAGTGAGCGGCAGTGTCGCTTTCTCTATCTCTGTACTGGGACTTATATCCAACTGCAATTCCGCACTACTTACCAATAAACGGCACAATACTTCTTTAGGAAGATATATCTCTATTTTATGATAAGTATAATTTACTGTTCCACCACCATTTAAATCTTCATAAACCTTCTCGCGATAATCTAATCCGGTAACTACATGTGAACCATTATACACCACCTCATTGCCCAGCATCAAACGAACCGGCACTTCCAGATAGACCTCATCATACCTGTAAGTAGTGCGATATAATTCTGCAGAGCGGTCTGGGCCCGTTTTATAATATTCACCCCTTGCTTTGCTCTCTATGATGTATTCCACTTTCCAGGGTTGCGTATAAAAGTCCTCATTTAACCGGAGAGTGGGAGCGAAATTGAATTCAACGTGTTCGCCGGTATACCAACTACGATCACCGCCTCCATCACTCTGCGATCCAATAAAGGTTTCAACAGGGGTAAAAGAAGTGCGGCCAGCACTCAGTTTAGTGATAATAAAACGCGACTGTTCCTGATAATCCCGTAATTCATAATTCTCAATATACTGCGAATATCCGGCACCCCAGCACAGCAAACCCACCAGCAGTGCTATAGACCGTGAGACTTTGATTGCTTCGTGCCTCGCAATGACGAGTTGAGATCTTGAGACCCAACGTCGCCGCCATCCTTGTATGTATTTTATCCAGCCCAATTAATTATTTAGTTTACGGTTACAAGTTTACAGTTTACAATTTGTATTTTTCATTTTCAATTTTCAATTCTCCATTTTCAATTATTCATTGTGGTACCTGTACTCATGCTCCTTCAGCACATTCCCCTCGTAGTCGCGCACCGTCTTCAACCGCCCGAAATCATCATACTCGTAGTAAGTAGTGATGCCGTTGGGATCCGTCTCGCTGGTTATGCCGTAAGAGGTATTATGGGTATAGGTAGTAACCATCGCTGCCGGCAAATTATCCCTCAGTGTCTGCAAGCGCCGGCGCAATTCATCGTCCTCAAAATATTCATCGGCTAATTGCTGCGCCGCATCACTACCACCAAGCGCCGCCGCCACCTCATCATACGTGGCGCCTGTGACTACGGCCACTTTCCGGGTCTTATTATAACTCCACAACACCGCTACCGGAATGTTGTCTACCCCACGCACCTGCAAGGCATTTCCCCTTTCATCATACCTTTCGTAGTTTAACTTTGCCATCAGACGGTGGTCTTTAGCTAATGTATCATAATCGGTCAACGGACGGTCTGTTTCCAATACCCAATCAGCATTCGGATAGGCTTTGCCGTCAACAAGCGTATAATCGGTATAATTAATTGGCCGCCGTCACCTTCTCATCTTTATAGTGTATCTGCTCAACCGGTCTGCCGATAACATTATTGTCTACCATCCACCGGTAGGCTGCTTCGTTTTCCACTGTACGCTGATTAAGTATATCTTTAGGATAATGGTAACGGGTGATTAGCCTGTGTCCGGCGCTATTGACGGTTGTTTCAGTTTGAAGCAGGTAGTCGCTGTTATAAGTATAATCCTTAGCCGTCACCAAGGTGCCCGATTGGGGGCTGTACATTATCTCTTCCTTGCGTGAAGGCAGGAATTTATAACAATAATTCAAATAAGCAACGCTGGAACAAAGTATTTGAAAAGAAGTTCCATATACTCCTGCCATAAGCAAAGTAGACCTGGGATTACCCCATTCATCCTGCTTTCCATACCTGTTCCATGCAGTACTTTCTTTCCATATCAATTGACCATTGGAATCATAATGCCGTTTTTCCAATAGGCGGCCCCGTTCAAAAAAGCGGGAATTATGCGGATTGTCATAAAAAGCCTCTCTTTTCCATAATGCGTTTTCCAATAATACATCATGATGTCCATTGTCATGATTAGTATAGGCATATTTTGTATACCCGTTGTCATTACCGGAAGATTTTTTTTCCCACACAGTCGTATAGCCAATATATAACCCATCGTTCCCTTTTGTTAGGGGAATAACCGGCCTTTCACTTTCGTAGGGATAGAATAATCGAATATTTGCGCAATCTGTAGTCCATGCTGTATAGCTGTAATATGGAAGCACATTCAACACTCCGCTGGAACGAGAAGAGGCAAGTAGTGTATCGCGGTAGACAAATTCACGGACGACCGGATGCCCCATTAAATCATTGTTAGTAATCTTCCGGATACGTAATCCTCCTGCTATTCCTGCGTTATTATCCATTTGATTTCTGTTCAAATAATTTACTGTTTTTGAATAGTCATGTACCGTATATTCAAAAGCCGTGTAGCCTCCTGTAGGATAGTATAGGGTATCCAATACCCCACTTGTAGTGTAAAGGGAATTAACATCCTTCCACGTCTCTATACCTTCTGTGATGAAAAATTTATAACCATTATTAAATCCCCAATGGTCTGTCAATGTTTCTAAATAAGGAAGCAATTTTTGCCTATCTTTGTAGGTAAAACTATAGGTTAATGATTTACCGTGGAGCCATGAAAAAGAATTACCATATATATTCAACTTTTCCAGGAACAAACGTTCCTCAGGATTGTTGTTATAGGTAAATTCAATAATTTTATTCGCATCCGTTCCACGAGTAGAGAGCACCTCCATCCTGTCCATTCTCAGCCATTGCAGATGTTCCAATATATTGTCAGGGTATGAATTTCGTAAACGTGGAATAGCATCTGTCATGTGCAATAGTGGGAATGGTTCGGTAGAGTGATAGTATAGAGACGTGTTATAATAAAAAAAATCTTGATCTATTACATGAGAACCAACTCCGCCCGGAGCTATTTCATAAGAAAGATCTCCACTTTTTCCGTATGTAAACGCTATACGATCTCCATTCATTTGTTTTATTTCCGACAAATACACCGGAGAAATGAAATTTCCTTCCGGCATATATGATCTACGCTCTTCATCACTGGATGCTGTTTTTATTACGAAACGTCCATACTTCCAATAAATCTGACTAATAAATGGCCCTCGTTCATAACTAAAGTCTATTACATCAACGCCATCTGCCGATTCTATTTTTGTTAAAAACCAGGAAGTAGCATGCATATGACTGCGGTTCGGCACTGCTACAGTACCATCACCCTTCAAACCATAAGTGATAGGGTCGGCAATTTCCACGGCTCCTGTACCGCCAAAATAATAGCGGGTACCCAATTCATCGGTAATAATAAATTGTTTAAACATCCGGTGGCTATATAAATCCGAACCGGTTGAATTATTCGGATTATATTTTAACTGTAAATCAATAGCTCTAATAAACCCGTCATACTCGACAGTCAATGCACGGTCACTTTGCACCTGAAATTTCCCATATTGATCTAAATAGAATTTCCCGGATATACCCAAAAAATTAAAGCTGAATTCATCCGCTTCCCAATCGCCGGAAGGCGCTGCTATCTCTTGGGCGCATGTATCACAAGTAATCAATTTATTTTTTAGATGTTCTTTCCAGTTGGACTTGGTCATCCAGTCGAAACTGCTTATCAACGACAAATATCCATCGGTATCTCCTAGGAGCGCAAGTGTACTTGCAGGGCCTGTCAAAAACGATATTGAAGCGCTCAAGCGATCATTTTCATCCGGCACATTCCCCTTCACCGTTCGCGTAATTATCCCCCCGGCTTGTAATGACCAGCCCAGTCCGGTAGGCCCGGGATGAATTTCCGGCCGGATGCCCGAAGGATGATAGGTTAAGGTAATGGGTACATTCACCTGCCTGCCTTTAATCTCATACAAAGGTATGCTGATATTCGGCGTTCCCGTGTAGTAAGATACAGGAATTTCACCATAAAGCCCCAGATTGGCCGCCGTTGGACTGGGAAGAGGTGCAATATCCTGCCCCCTCACCCCTGCGGCGAACAATAGCAGGAAAAACAATAACGCCGGACTTGATAGATAAAATTTAGGCATAATTATGATGTATAGTTGCTGCCGCTAAGTTAAGCACTTTTTTTTGAAAAAAAAGAATTTTCCTAAAAATTTAACATTGAGATCCGAAAAAAATTGTTACCTTTGTATTATAGTATATACCTAAAATAATTTCACCGGTGAAGAAAATAATTTTACTAATCCTGTTGTTACCTGTCCTCTTTCCGGCCATGGCCGTCCAACCCGACACTGTGGCGGTAGTCGAATACCCTGCTGCGCTCAGTCAAAACGAACAGGGCGAATGGGATTTCAGCACCCTGCTGCCGGCCGGAGCAACACCCGTGGTCAGCACCATGGAAACAGCGCCAGAAAAACTGACCATCACAGAAGGCGACAGCCGTTTTTATTTCGACATCCGCACCGACGGTAATTATTTTACCGGATGGGAAGACAGCGAAAAAACCGTTGTCATGCAACAGGGATATAATCAAAAGCCGCATCTGCTCATCCCGGGAAGCAGCTATACCGTGCCCTATGAGGCCACCGGAAAATATACGGGCAGCGGCATCAACACCGCCATCACCGGCGCCTACAGTGCGGAAGTGCTCGGCACCGGCGCGCTGCTGTTGCCCGACGGCCGCCGCTTCTGCGCCGCCACATTGGTAAAAACCGTCGACCGCTATCATGAAACCAGTTGCAACACCACCGAAGTGCGTGTCAACAAACACCTGTGGTATGTTCCTTACTACCCGCTGCCGGTATTTGTAAGTGTTGAAACAGCCTATGCCTACACAGGCGGCGGCAGCGACACCCTGCGCAGCGCTTATTATACCGTCAACGCCATGCCTAAGCCGGAAATACGCCGCAGCAATAACGACACAATTATATGCGTAGGAAATGAAGTGAAATTACAAGCATCGGGGTTCGGTATTTTTTCCCTGCGTAACCATACGTTGAATACGGCTTTCGAAGACATTACCGACACGCTTGTCGTACGGCCGCAGCAAACCACCACCTATGTGTTCAAGGCAGCCGATGAACAGTGTTACCAGCCGGCCGTTTTCGATACGGTGACCGTAACGGTGGAACCCCCGCCGGTACTGCGCCTGCTCAACTGCGACACCACCATTTGCGAAACAGCGCCGGTGGAACTGCGCGCTACCAGCGACTACCAACTGCAATGGTATGAACTCGACAATAAAGGCAACATGACTGAATTGACCACGACAACCCTGGTGCCAACCGCTACCACCCGCTACATGGCCAAAGCGTACAACACGACCTGCACGCCCGCAACAGGCACCATCACCGTAACGGTGGAAGCACCGGTGCAACTATCCCTTCGTGATACCATCATCTGCCAAACATCACCAATAGACCTGCAAACGTTAAGCGACCATCCCTTACTGTGGTACCGGCTCGACAACGAAGGAAACACCGTTGAACCGGCGAAAACGACCATAGCGCTGTCTTCCCGCTATATGGCCACGACATACAATACCATTTGCGCACCGGTAACCGACACCATCACCGTAACGGTGGAAACCCCGCCGGTACTGCGCCTGCTCAACTGCGACACCACCATTTGTGAAACAGCGCCGGTGGAACTGCGCGCTACCAGCGATTACCAACTGCAATGGTATGAACTCGACGACAACGGACAGGCTTTGGCGCTTGCGGAAACACACGTGACGCCCCTCGCCACTACACGCTATATGGCGAAGGCCTACAATACCGCCTGCGTACCGGTGTCGGCCGGCTTTAAGGTAAACGTGAACCCTGTGCCCGAACCGCTGTTCAGCATTGTGCAAACAGATCATGAGGTGCTGTTCCTCCTCACCGATCCTATGGTTAAAGGCTACAGTTATAATTATGATTTCGGCGACCTGTACAGGGCCTACAACCTTTCGCCCTACGTGCACACTTACCAAAAACCGGGCAGCTACACGGCCACCCTCACGGTAATTGACTACCGCACCGGCTGCGAACGCAGTAATCGCCAATCAATAGTGATAGCGGAACCCGAAACAGCACCCGAACCGAAATTCCTGCTCTACCCCAACCCGGTGGAAGATATAGCTACGGTGATAGCGCCGGAGGCTATTGTATACTACAGCATCGTGGAGGCGGGCTCCGGCAGGCTGTTCATGGAAAAAACATTGCCCGGCACCGAAATGTCCGTACAGATCGATATGCAAAGCCTGCACGTCGGGGCTTACATTATCCAGGTCAGGACAATCGATCAACGATTCAATAAATTATTTATTAAAGCGAAATAACGGACGGTAAGCAGTCGGCAGTAAGCAGCCTATAAATTAAAACGGAATAAATGGATACAACGCATAACTCATCACTGACGGCGCGGCAAGTGCGCCACTACTCATCACCCGTCACTAACGACGCGGCAAGCGCGTCGCTACCCGTCACCCGTCACCCGTCACTCGTCACTATACTGCTTATTGCCTGCTGCCTACTGCTTCCCCTTGTGGGGCCAGGGGACTTGCACGCGCAGCAACTCCGCTGGCAATGGGCGGTACAGGCCAACAGCACAGGCAACAGCCGCGTGTGCGGAACAGCCTGCGATACATCCGGGAATATCTACCTCACCGGTAGTTTTTCGGACACCCTGCATTTCGGACAACAACAATTAGTACCCGCCGGCGACGAGGATATGTACTGGGTAAAATTCGATGCGGAAGGAAAAGTATTGTGGGCGCAACAAGCCGGCAGTAAAAACCGCGACATTCCTACCGCTATGGCGGTATCTGAGGCGGGCATGATCTACACCGCCGGACTTTGCGGAAAAGAAGCATTCTCCGGACAGGCGACCGAAGCGCGTAAGTTTAACTTTTTTATCAGTTGTCACAACCACACAGGCGAATTGCAATGGGTGAAAACATTCGGCGCCAAACGCAGCGATCATATCACCTCCATTGCTATAGACACTACCGGACATATTTATTTCGGCGGATATTTTGCAGGAAAACTAACCATCGGCGAACACCGGCTGCCGGAGGCAAAGGGCAACAATGCCTTCTTAGTCTGCACGGATATTTCGGGCGAAACGCTATGGGCCAAAGCATGGGGCAGCGACGGCTACAACCGCATAACGGCGCTCCGCAACCGGGCGAATAATGACGGCGTTATACTGCTCGGCATGTGCGATGCACCTTTCTCTTTGGAAGGAACAACCATTGCTCCCGCCACAGAATTAACGACGACTGCTTATACGGCGGTTTGCCGTCCCGACGGAACTATAGATGCGGTTAACAGTGTTATTTCCGGCCTTGCCGTAGACGTTAGTTGTGTTATGGAAACACCCGGCGGAATGTTGTTGACCGGTGGAAATTTTAGCGACACCCTGTTGATCGGCGCTTCCGTGCTCTACCCGCACGGCAACAGCGATATGTTTATCGTTGCCACAGACAGCACCGGCAATCCTGCCTGGCACAAACAGATCGGCAGCACGGCTTACGACCGCTTGTTCGATATCCTGCACCACCCTTGGGGACATATTATTATCACCGGCCTGTATTCCGATGCGTTGATATGCGAGGGCGACACTATTGCGCCGGGCAACACGCTCTGCGATGTGTTTACCGCCTCATTCAGCAGCGAAGGACGCTTACAGGAAGTCAATCCCATGGGCGGCCGCGCCGAAGAATTTCCGCAAGTGATGACCCACGATCGCGAAGGGCATATCTTTGTGGCCGGACTTTTCCGCGACACCACCCAACTGAGGCATAACACGCTGTATACAACGCCGGGCAGCGATGAGCTATTCCTCGCCAAACTATATCACTGCAACAAAAATAAAATTGTTTTTTCCTGCGATACGGTATTTGCCGAAGGGAGTTTATTGTCGCTCGAAGTGCAGGGCGAATATACAAGCTATGAATGGGAACTTGGGGCTTCAACGGCGGCCAACTATGTGGTCAATTGCAGCAAGACGTACCAGGTACTGGTGAGCGACAGCCTGTGCGTTTACCGCGATTCCATTACCGTGCGACAAACACCCCTGCCGCCCAAAGCGCAAATACGCGCGCAAGCACCACCCTCTCAAGATCTCAAAGTCTCAACCCCAGCCCATCATACGCAATATGCACATTTTCGGGCATCATGGCCTGCAATTCGGCATGTTTTTCCAACCGGTGCGACAGGTGGGTTATGTAAGCGCGGCGCGGTTTAATATCGTCAATAAACGCCAGGGCTTCCTCTATACTGAAATGGGAAATATGGGAACCGTGCTTCACGGCATTCACCACCAACACATCTAAGTTTTTCAACTTCTCACGTTCGCCGGCGGTCACTTCTTTGGCATCGGTAATGTAGGCTAACTGTCCCACGCGGAAACCCAAAATGGGTAAGCGGTAATGCCACACCCGGATGGGCTGCACATCAATTCCGGCCACAGTGAACGGATGTTCGTCAATGGCATGCAAAGCCATTTCGGGTGAGCCCGGATATTTTTTTTCGGCGAAAACGTAGTTGTATTCTTTCTTCAAAGCATCAAGCACACGCTGTTCGGCGTATATATCCACCGGCTTCCCAGTGATGTGGTTAAACGCCCGCACGTCATCCAATCCCGCCGTGTGGTCTTTATGTTCGTGTGTCAACAATATAGCATCCAAGTGTTCCGTTTTGGCGCGCAATAATTGTTGACGGAAATCGGGACCGGCATCTATGAGCAACACCTTACCCTCCGTTTCCAACAACACCGAAGCCCGCAAGCGTTTGTCGCGCTCATCGGCGCTACTGCACACCGCACAGCGGCAGGCAATCACCGGAACGCCCTGCGAGGTGCCCGTTCCCAAAAAAGTTAATTTCATTACTTCACTAAAGCATCAAAATCAGTGCCCAGCGGTTCATCTTTGATATAATCATACAATGACAACTGCCGGATGGTATAATAAAAATTCCAATAATTACGCAACGCGTTGATATAATTCTGCTGTGAACGGTCGCGGTCCATCTGCGCATTATTCATGTCGGTAATCGTAATTTTATCAATCAAAAAACGGCGCTTACTCACATCATAACGCTTCTGTGCTATGGTATCGCTTTTGGCAGCAATCAGGAACTGGGCGTCCTGCATATTAAAGCGGCGCACTCTGAGGAGTATGTCCTGCTCAAAGTCGGCATACGCCTGTTCCACCTGGTTGCGCACTACGGCCTGACTGCTCTTGGCCATTTGCACCCGCCCGCGGCCACGCCCCCAGTCGAGTATAGGCAATTTTAACGTCACATTCACAGTCTCCATATCATTAGGACTACGATAAGCCCCGCCGATGTCTCCCGCTGTCTGGTTAAGCCCGAACGTTACATTCAGGTCGGCCTGGAAGCCTGTATTTGATTTTTCTTCGGCCACTCTTCGTTCCGCCTCAATCAGTTGTCGCTGGTAAGCCAAGAGATCGGGATTATTTTTCTTCGCCCATAACAGCACTTTTTCCAGATCAAGGTTCACCTGCGGAACAGCGGTAGGTATCAATATATTTACCGTGGTGAGTTCATTGAACCCAAGAAAAGAGCGCAGCCTGTTCTGTGCCGATTCCTTAGACAGTTGCGCATCATTCAAAGAAGAACTGGCATCCATAAAACCCAATTCCGACTGCAGGAGGTCATTCTCCCCTATGGTACCCAAATTATAACGGCCCTTCGCAATCTTATGCAGCGTATCATTGTTGGCATAGTTAAACTCAGCAATGGCGAGGTTCTGCACAGCGGCGGCATAATCAAAAAAGTAACCGATAGCACGGATCGACACCTCCTCCATCTGGCGAAGATAAACACGTTTAGCCTCTTCATAGCGCAGCGGTTCGATCTTACGGTCCCACTTATAGTTATTCACACCAAAAAACGACTGGTAAAGAGTGATACTAACCGGTGCTGAAAGAAAAGCGCGTGATTTGTGGTTACTAAAATTATCACGAAACTCGTCAGACATTTGTAGCGACGAATACAGCGATATGTTACCGCCGGTAGGCAAGTTCTGGGTTAAAGACAAGGAGCCGGAAATCGTGTTCGAAAATTTAGACATGTTTTCTAAGCGATACTCAGTTTTCGGGTTACCAGTGGCGCTATCAATCACTGTAACCGGCACTGATTCAGATGTATATCGCTTTACAAAATCAGGAAGCGTACCCGCAAAAGTCAATCCGGGCAGGTAGTTCGCCTTGTAGGAGCGGTACTGCCAATAGCTCGACAGGAAGGTGTTTCTGGTGCGAATGGCATCCAGCGACTGGTCTGCGCCAAATTAATCGTCTCTTCCAACGTGAGCGTATATTCAAATTTTTGCTGCTGCTGCTGAGCGTACAAGCCCCCTATCCCTCCAAGGGGAAACAGTAGGCAGCAGGCCGTAAGCAGTAGAGTGATGAGTTGAGAGTTGAGAATTGATTGCTTCGTTCCTCGCAATGACGGTTGAGAGTTGTTTTGTCTCTCGTCTCTCGTAATTCGTAATTCGTAATTCGTAATTCGTCCCTTGACTCTCATCTTATTAACATTATTGTTCATTTTCAATTCTCCATTTTCAATTTTCAATTATTCATATCGTAACGACTCTATCGGGTCGCGTTCGGCAGCGCGCTTGGCCGGAGCATAACCGAAAATCACCCCCACAGCAGCCGATACACCGAAAGCTATTATAATAGAGAAGAAAGATATAATCGTTTTTATGTCGAACGTATATTCAATAATCAACGACAAGCACGCCCAGCAACACGCCAATGGCGCCGCCGGTAACACTGATCAGTATGGCTTCCGACAAAAATTGCGCGATAATATCATACTTCTTGGCGCCAATGGCCAAACGGGTGCCTATTTCTTTGATACGTTCCATCACCGAGGCGAACATGATATTCATAATACCTATACCGCCCACCAATAAAGAAATCCCTGCAATGGCACCCAACACAATATTGAATACGTCTTTGGTACGCTGCTGTTGTTTCAACAACAATTCCGGCACGGTGATCTCATAATCTTTCACGCCCTGGTGACGGCGCAACATCAAACGCCCCAGCACTTCGGTGGCGGAATTTAACTCTTCGGTTTCGCGCACCTGCAC
>QMCD01002051.1_pt1 | contig 11508 bp, 8 predicted proteins | sample 1821841 | NCBI WGS metagenome assembly QMCD01 (sample SAMN01991225, study PRJNA193472) | Termite gut metagenome, whole genome shotgun sequencing project. | isolation source: worker | host: Macrotermes natalensis | reverse complement strand
CGTAGGTTTGTTTGTCGGTGTAAGCGTAAATAAAAGCGTCCTGTGTGGTGGGGGCTTGCGCGGGGTCAAAGCAAATCCCGTCCACAGGGATAGGGGTTATTTCCCCATCTACGTTTACTCTTAGCGTTGAACCTGTGTGTATATCGGCTAAATGCCTTCCGTCGCGTTCCACCAAAATACTTCCGCTTCTCGGAACGCGGTTTCCTTCTTCATGGAATATCTGCGCAAGGCTGAATTTCTCAAAATCTTCTACCCCGAACAACCAAAGCGGAATCCATACATCAGGCTCAATTTCGATACGGTGCAACGAAAAATCCCTGAACTCCGCCGTTTCTACTTCCGGTTTATCAATGAACCGCTGCAAATCGGAACGGGTAAAGTCATCCGAATAAAAAATGGCATGTAAAGGTTTGGTGCTACTGTAATTCGCATCCAAGTCGTTTGTCAAAACGGTATAGGAAACCAAAACCGTACCGACGCCCCAAATACCAAGAACCAATGCAAGAACGACGAGCAATGTTCTTTTGGGATTAATGCTTAAATCCCTGACGGCTTTTTTCAACTTCATGCGCATACTTCCGGCGTTTTAATGTTATCACCGGATATTTCGCCGTCAGACAGCATAATGGTACGGTCGTAAGACGATACCGTGTCTTTTTCGTGGGTAACTACCACAACTGTTTTTCCCGTTTTTGCGAGCGATTGCAGCAAGGCGTTGATGTATTCGGACGTTTTACTGTCTAAATTGCCCGTCGGTTCGTCTGCAATAATAATTTCAGGGTCGTTGGCCAACGACCTTGCAATAGCCGCCCGTTGTTGCTGTCCGCCCGAAAGCGATGCAGGCATCTTGTCGGCTTGTTCGGGAATACCTACCTGTTCCAACAGTTTCATTGCCCTTTGCGTGCGTTCCGCTTTGGGTATCGCATTCACAAATTCCATTGCAAGCAACAGGTTTTCGAGAATGGTCAATGTAGGTATCAGTTGGAAAAATTGAAATACGATACCTACATGCTGTCCCCGCCAACGGGCAAGTTGACTTTCGTTCATCCGGCAAATTTCTTCGCCGTTCAGTTTGACCGAACCCTGTGTAGGGTGGTCAATTCCGGCAACCATGTTGAGAAGGGTAGATTTCCCGCTTCCCGATTTGCCGATAACGGCAACGTACTGGCCTTTCTCTATGGAAAGGCTGACGCTTTTCAAAGCGGTAAATTCGCTTTCATTGGTTTGAAAAACCTTTGTAACATTTTCTAATGTAATCATTTGATGCACTTATTAAATTTGTAAGTGCAAAAGTACAGGGACTGTAAAACCTGCCTTTTACAAAAGTTGCGAATCGCTTAATAATTCTTGCGGTTCTATTCAGGCTCGACACAAAGGAACACCTGATACGTATTTTCGTCAAATGATGTTGAAAGCGGGCTGTTCAGCGGAATTTGTATAGCCGGTTCCAATGCAACTTTATACCCTGTTTCGGGTAACCGTTGGTGAACAAGAAAAGCCGATGTTTTTACCAATTCCGAAATACCGCCCTGTACACGAAACGCAGCGTATGTTTTTGCAGGCAGCTCGCCATAGCGAACCTTGCCTGAAACTGCGGGTTGGGCGGTAACAGGAACACAGGTCAAATACCTGCATTTGTCAAGGGCTGTAAATAACGGGTAGTCCTTTATTAATCCGAACAGTTCGGTTTCGGGTTGGGCGATTCCCCTTGCAACCGCCCATTTCCGAATGTCGGCAAAACATTCGGAAATGCGTTGGGGCGATTCCATTGAGGTTTGTAAATAAACATATTTTCGTGGCGCTTGCCGGACTATCTTTACATCCAAATTATCAAACCCGTTACCGCTAAAATCCGTTGCCAACAATGAATCCCGTTCATCAAACAATATCCTGTTACGGTTGGGTTTGGCGGTAATCAGCACTTTGTCTTTCTCGTCGCTTTTCCTGAAATTGTCGGGACTGATTGCATAGTAATCTTTGAATGCTCTCGAAAAGGCTTCCAATGACTGGAAACCTACGCTTAGGGCGACTTCAAGAATACTTTTTTCGGGATGCAGTACAATCCGGTGGGCGGCTTCTTCCAACCGCAGCCTTTTGACAAATTGTTTGGGCGTTTCGCCGATTACTTCTTTGAAAATCCGTTGGTAGTGAAACGGCGAAAAACAGGCTATGCCCGCAAGGTCTTCCAAAATCAGGTTTTTATCCAGATTTTGTTCGATATACCTTGCAGTTTCATATATCCTTTTGTTATTATCTTCTTGCGTTTTCAAATACATTTTTGTTGATTATTCTTTTTTGAAATCAATATCTAAACTTCCTGTCATACAGCAGCGCCGCATTCAGCACTACCAATACCGACCCTGCGTTATGCACGAGCGCACCCGTAACCGGATTCAATACGCCCATAACGGACAAGATAATAGCCACAAAGTTGAGCGCCATTGACAGCGTAATGTTCAACTTGATGTTCCCCAACGTCGCATTCGACAACCGTTTCAGGTATGGAATTTTAGAAATATCGTCGCCAATGAGCGCGATGTCTGCGGCTTCAATGGCAATATCGCTTCCCACCTTACCCATTGCCACGCTTACATCGGCGGTTTTCAGGGCGGGGGCATCGTTTACACCGTCGCCAATCATGCAGACTTTTTTACCCGATTGTTGCAATGCTTCGATACTTTCCACTTTTCCTGCGGGAAGCAATTCGGCGTACACGTTGGTAATTCCCGCCTGACAGGCCAAATAAGCGGCTGCCTGTTTGTTGTCGCCCGTAAGCAGCACCACTTCGGTATTCATCTGTTGTAATTTTTCTACAATGTCTTTCGCTGAAGGGCGTATGGCATCCGACAAGGCAACGATTCCCAAACACTGTTTGTCGGCGGCTACCAATACCGATGCTTTTCCCTCGCTACGCAAGGCATTCAATGCGGCTTGCACTTCACCGGATAACGTTATTCCGCTTTCTTCCAAATAGGAACTGTTACCGCAAATAACGGTTTTCCCGTCCACGGTGGCAATAACGCCTTTGCCCGGTATCATTTGAAAATCCGACGGCTCTGTCAGGCCGATTTCCGAATCTTTGGCGTAACCGACGATAGCCTTTCCCAACGGGTGTTCCGAACGCATTTCGGCGGAAGCGGTCAGTTGCAGTAACTTGTCTTTTCCGGCATTTCCGGTAAAAGTAATCACATCGCTTACCTGCAAATTACCGAAGGTTAGTGTACCTGTTTTGTCGAAAGCAATGCAATGCGTTTTACCCATTATTTCCAATGCTTCGCCCGATTTTATCAGAACACCGTGCTTGGTCGCCTGCCCAATAGCCGCCATAATCGAAGTCGGCGTGGCAAGGGCAAGGGCGCAAGGGCAGAATACCACGAGAACCGTAACAGCGCGAACGATATCGGAAGTAAAGAAGTAAGCCCCTGCGGCTATCAATAACGCAATAGGAACAAGCCATGTCGCCCATTTATCTACAATACGCTGCATGGGTGCTTTCTTATTTTCGGCTTCCTTCACCATTGCAATCATTTTCTGCAACGACGAATCTTCCCCTACTTTTGTTGCCTGTATGTCGATTGAGCCGAAACGGTTCATCGTTCCGCAGAACACTTCATCGCCCGTTTTCTTATCTACCGGAAGCGATTCGCCTGTCATTACGGATTGGTCAACCGATGTATTCCCGAAAGTGATAACGCCGTCCACCGGAATGGCTTCGCCGGGGAATACACGCAGTAAATCGCCCTTGCGAATGGTTTCCACCGGGACAACATCTTCGCTGCTTACCCCGTTTTTGGTAACAATGCGCCGTCCCTGTTGCGGTGTCAGACTGATAAGTTTATTGATGCCTTTCTTGGCACGGGCTACGGTTTTTTCTTCCAATATTGCGCCAATGGCCATAATGAATGCCACTTCACCTGCGGCAAACAATTCGTTGATGAATACGGAAGCTACCATTGCAATGGTGATGAGCAGAGCTGACGAAATCCACCGTTGGAATATCAGCCGTGTAACGGCAAGATACAAAAGCGGAAATCCGCAAATAATTACTGTAACCCATGCAGGGTCAACGGGAACTTCGATTCCCGTAAGCATGATTACTAAACTTGCCGCCAAAAATATGCCTCCGACAATGGTCATCGGCAGTCCACTTAAAAAATTGAATATTGTTTTCATTCTAAATTCCTTTCTGAAAGTTTTGTTATTGTGATAAATAATCGGCTACCTGAATACAGGCAGGTAACCGCAAATTTCATTCTTCCGATAGCATCAGGAATAGAAATACAGCCAATGCAGGCATACACACCAAAACGGTGCATACCTTTACCGGAAACGAAATTTACCTGTGATAAAACTTAGCAGAAAGGAGGCGCTCTAAGGCCGCAGGAATTAGCCACAAAAACCGCATGGCTGAATGCCGTGTATGGCTTTTGTGTGATTGGCAGTAAATGGAAAAATACCCGGATATCCGGCGGCACATTTTCAATTGCCGATACTGATTGAATGTCCCAGCCCGTTTGTAACTGGACATGGTCGTCTGTCAGTAACTCAACCTGATATACTGGAAGCAATAAATAATCGGAATATCCCTGCTGTATTCCAAAGTTCGCATGGTGGTCGAACTTTTCCTTTGCGTGTTCATCGAGCAGGTTTACTACCAACGAAAAGATGCGGTGGTGATGCGTATGGGGAACAGCCGCATGCACCAGTGCCAACGCTCCGGTGAACAACAACAGTAATATGGATGCTACTTTTTTCATTGCTTTATGATATACAAAGATACGAATTTAAACAGTTCCGTACAATGAGATTGCTAATTTTATGTCCCTTCTGTTCTACTATATCACGTTGAAAATTGCAACGAACGAACTATGCCGTTCGCTGCAATCGTTCATTTATCACAATTCCACCGCCGACAGTTCCGCAACAGCCAGTTCGTAATCGCGTTCGGCTTCCAACACCTTGTTCATGGCATCGTAGTAGTATTCGATTTCCAACAGGTAGTTGAGCAACGAAATTTCGCCCGCGTCCAACGCTTTCTTCAACAACGGTTCATTGCTGTTGGTCGAAAGCGACTGGCGTACCTTTTGTGCGCTCTGCTGCATGGCCGACGCTTTCAGGTGAAGGCTTTGCAGGCGGTTATAGAATTGCACTTTGTTGTCTTCCAATGTCGATTCTGCCGCCCGCACCTGCGCTTTGGCTTCCTTTACGCGGTTCTTGTTTTCCCAAAGGGGAACGGACACGCCAACGGTGACACCCTGAAAGTGTTCGCCTACGAGTTTTTCACTCATATAACCCGCCGAGAATTTGGGTAAACCCATTGCACGGTTCAACTTCACCTGCTGATTACCGATGGCTATTTGCCCGCTCACGTATTGCAGTATGGGGCTTTTGGTTTCGGCAGTGGCATACCAATCGTCGAAATTGGTCGGCAGAACGTTGGCAGGATATACATTGTCGGGAAAGGCAATGTCTTTACCGCCGTTCAGGCTTTTGAGTTGCGTAAGCAATGCCGTCCGTTCGGCTTCAATCCGCGCCGCTTCGGTTTGTACCGTTGTCAGGTTCAACTGCGCCTTGTTGTTTTCCAGAATATTGGCATCGCCTTTATTCAGTTTGGCTTTGTACGTGGCGGCAATGCGTTCGGCGTTTTGCAGCCTTACGGCATACTCTTTGGCAAGGGCATTGTAATACACCAAGTCGATACAAGCCTGTTTGGCCGACAGCAATACGTTTATCCGTTCGGCTTTGAAAGCCAGTTCGGCATTGGCGTTCTGCAAATCGGCAATCTTGCCGCGATGTCCGTAAGCCGTCGGAAAATCGAAAGACTGCTTCACGGTAATGTCGGTACGGTTACCCATGAGGTTGGGATTTCCCCACAGGTAGTGAAATTCTACTTCGGGGTTGGCAAGGTAAATACCCGTGCGGTTGCCGAGTTTTTGCGCTTCCATTTGGTCGCGTAGCGCATTGAGCGCGCTACTGTTTGCTTCTATTTGCTGCAAAACAGTTTCATATCCGCTTTGTGCCGTTGCCGTAAGTCCTGCGGATATGAGTAGTATGCTAATGATTAACTTATTCGCTATGCGCAAAATACTTGCGTTCGACAAAGCCCCAAGCGAGCTTGGTCTTTGCTCTCTCTTAATCGTATTTTTCATGTTTCTGCTTTCTTTTTTGGATTAACTCATATACAATAGGCACAATGTAGATGTTCAACAGGGTGGACGTGAGCAAACCGCCCAACACCACTACCGCCATAGGGCTTTGTATCTCGTTCCCCGGCTTGTCGCCTTGCAATACGAGCGGAATAAGCGCCAACGCTGCCGTAAGGGCGGTCATCAGGATAGGGTTCAGACGGTCGATAGAACCGTGCATCACCGTTTCGTGTAACGATTCGCCTGCTTGCTGCATGTGTTGGTAGCGTGAAATAAGCAGGATTCCGTTTCGCGTGGCGATTCCGAACAGTGTGATAAACCCGATAATCGACGGGATGCTGACAATATCGGACGTGAAGAACACGGCCAACACGCCGCCAATCAATGCCAACGGCAGGTTCAACAACACAATAGCCGAAAGCGTCAGGTTCTTAAATTCACCGTACAGCAACAGGAAGATGATACAGATAGCCAAAAATGAAGTGATAAGCAACGTGCGCGAAGCATTTGCCGCACTCTCGAACTGTCCGCCATATTCCACGCGGTAGCCTTCGGGCAGTTTAATATTTTGGTCGATGTTCTTTTGAATGTCTTCCACTACGCTTTTCAAATCGCGCCCCGACACATTGGCCGATACCACAATTTTACGTTGTACGTTTTCGCGGCTGATTGAGTTCGGCCCGCCGACGGAAACGATGTCGGCAATTTCTTCCAATGGTACTTTACGACCGTTGCCGATATCAATCAGGGCGGATTTCACCTGGTTGATACTTTCGGTATAGTTCTTATTCAGGCGCAACACAAGGTCGAAACTGCGTTGCCCTTCGTAAATATCGGCCAGTTTCTCGCCCGCAAAAGCAAGGTCTATAAACTCATTAAATTCTTCTATCGTAATGCCGTATTTAGCCAGTATGCCACGATTGGGGCGTACCTGCAACTGCGGCGTTTCTGTTTGCTGTTCTACGGCTACGTCCACCAATCCGTCAATTCCCGTAATGGAATTTTGAATTTGTGTACCTACAATAAACAGGGTACTTAAATCCGTTCCGTACAGTTTGATAGCGATGTTCGCCCGCGTTCCCGAAAGCATGTGGTCGATACGGTGGCCGAGGGGTTGCCCTACGGTGGTAGCCATGCCCGGAACACCTGCAAGCGTTTCCCGCACATCGGTCATAAATTCTTCGCGGCTTCGTTTCTTGTCTAATTGAAATTGCACGTCTATTTCGGCGCTGTTGCTTGACTGCGAATGTTCGTCCAGCTCGCCGCGCCCCGTGCGCCGCGCCGTTCCCGCTACTTCGGGAATCGCCAACAGTTCGGTTTCAATCAGGTTACCCAAACGGTTACTTTCTTCCAACGACACGCCGGGCTTGGTTACTGCCGAGATAGTGAGCGAACCTTCGTTAAATTCGGGCAAGAAACTTTGCCCTATCGTGAAGAATAACCCGACCGATACAAGGAATACGGCAAGGGTCGGATACAACACTTTCTTTTTATTGCGCAGTACCCATGCCAGTGACAATGCGTAACCCGCCGTAAGTTTGTGGGTCAGCCAACTGTCTTCTTCCTTCTTGTCCAGATACTTGTCGCTCGACAGCATCAGGCGGCACATGAGCGGCGTTACGGTCATGGCGACAACAAGCGACATGAACAACGATACGATATAGGCTACGCCGAGCGGTTTCAACATGCGGCCTTCCATTCCCGAAAGGAAAAACAAGGGAATAAATGCTACAATGATGATAAACGTAGCATTCAGGATAGACGCACGGATTTCGCGCGAAGCGTCGAATACCACGTTGAATATGGGTTGTCGATGTCCTTTGGGTTTGCTGTGGTTTTGCCGCAGGCGTTTGTACACGTTTTCCACGTCGATAATCGCATCGTCCACCAACGAACCGATAGCGATACACATACCGCCGAGGGTCATCGTATTGATGTTCATTCCCAGCAATTTCAGTATGATAACCGTTCCGAGCAACGAAAGCGGAATAGCAACAATGGAAATAACGGTGGTGCGGAAGCTTCCTAAAAAGAGGAACAGGATAAGAACAACGAACAACGCGCCTTCCAACAATGCGCTTCCCACGTTGTTGACCGATGCTTCGATAAAGTCGGCCTGACGGAAAATTTTCGTGTCCATTTTTACATCGGCAGGCAATGACTTTTGGATTTCCGCAAGGTTGCGCTCGATGTTTTCGGTTACGTTCAGCGTGTTAATATTGGGCTGTTTCGATACGGCCATGATCACGGCGGGGTTGCCGTTCTGCGAGGCATAGCCCAACTTGACCGCGCTGCCGATAACCACTTCTGCCAAATCGGACACAACGACGGGTTTGCCGTTTACGGTTTTGATGAACGTTGCGCCCAACTGTTCGAGGTCATTGGTACGCGCCATTCCGCGCAACACATATTCGTTCCCGTAATCACGGATAACGCCGCCCGCCGAGTTGGCGCTGAATGTGCGGCCTATCTGTGCCAGTTCATCCATTGTAACGCCGTAAGCGTCCATTCGCTGCGGGTCGGCAAGAATCTGGTATTGCTTGTAATCGCCGCCGATAATAGTTACCTGCGACACGCCGCCCGTGGCGAGTATGGAAGGTTTAACCACCCATTCGGCCATGGTACGCAAGTCCATGAGCGAAGTGGAATCGGCCTGTAAGCCGATTAACAGGATTTCGCCCATGATACTGGATTGCGGCGCAAGCACGGGAACAACATCGGCGGGCAAAACAGCCGACAGTGTGACCATTTTTTCGCTTACAATCTGACGGGCTTTGAAAATGTCCGTACCCCAATCAAATTCAACCCACACGAAGGAATATCCCTGCAAGGATGCCGAGCGGACGCGGCGTACATCGGTCGCCCCATTGACCGCCGTTTCGATATGGAAGGTTACGAGCCGTTCCACTTCTTCGGCGGACATGCCGTGCGCATCGGTCATCACTACTACTGTCGGGGCTGTGAGGTCGGGAAATACGTCCACGTCCATTTTCTGCGTGGTGTATGTTCCTGCGACTATCAGCAGCACCGCTCCCAACAAGATGAACAGTTTATTGTTGAGAGAGAATTTTATTATTTTATTCAGCATGGCTTCGGGGTTTTAATGCACGTGCCCTGCGTGAGCGTCCAACGCCCCCGATGCCTGCGCCAGTTTAACCAGAATCGCCCCTTTGCTTACCACGCGGTCGCCCACCGAAACGCCTTCCGTTATTTCGGTGCGGATGCCGTCGGTTACGCCTATCTTAACAGGGCGTTTATCGAAATATTCGGGGGTCAGTTGCACATACATAAAGTAATTACCCATTTCTTCCACCACGGCTTCGTTGGGAACAGTAACGGCTTGCGCATTGGTTTGGGTCTTGATGAACATTTCAACGAAGCGTCCTGCCAATAGTCCGCCGTTGTTCTTTACCTGAAATACAACGGGAATGAGCGGATTGCTGATGTCGGTCGATTTTCCGTAGGAAACCATGCGACCGCCCAATTCTTCGAGCGTGTAGGTGCGGTTGTTATCCAATACACGCATATTGGCCGATGTAATGCCGCCGAGTATGTCGAAATATTTGGGCTGTAATTCTGCTTTGATAAACAGGTCGCGGTTTTGCGATACGACTAAAACGGGCTGTCCCGCTTCGGCATACTGTCCGTTGCGTACCAATACACGGGTGATAAACCCGCCGATTGGCGAAGATACAGACTGCTTGCCTGCCGAGAAATTACGTTTTAAGTTGTTGTAATTGGCTTCGGCATTGGTAAAGTCCGTTTTGGCTTTCAGCAAATCGCTTTCCGAAACGATGCGTTCCTTTGCCAGTTCGGTTTTGCGGTCGTATTCGGCTTTTGCGCGGTTGTATTCGCTTTCGGCTTCGGCGTAACGCACGGAAAGGTTGTTGTCGGCCATGCCGCCGCCGTCAATGGTAAACAGGGTTTGCCCTGCGCTAACGGCTTTCCCGTCCACAATGTTATCGCCGGGGAAAAGCACTATACCGCCTGCTTTGGCGGTAATAATCCGTTCGTCGCCCTGCGAAGGCTGTATTTGCCCCGTAGCGCGGATGATTTGCCCGAAAGGTTCTTGGCGGACTTCATCGGTCGAAAAATCTACTTTCCAACTCTGTTCCTTCGTAAACACCGCACCATTGCTGCTTGTTACTGCGGCATCGGCGGCATCGTGCTGTGCATCGTGAACGTCGGCATATACTTTGATGTTAGGAACGGTGATTTGTGATGTTCCTTCGGGCGTTTTAATGTCGAACACCAATTTGCCCGTACCTGCGGTGGCGGGCTGCAACGAGAATTTATAAATTCCCGGACGGGTCGGCTGTTCGAGCGTTTGGCGAATACCGTCCGTCCCGATAACGAGGCTTGCCGTGATGCTGCCTGCGGTAATGGGTTTGAAATTTTTCAGGAAGGAAAAATGCGCCAAAACATCGCTTGGCTGTCCAACGACAAAGGGCGTGGCTTCCGCGAAAACCTCAAAATCGGCGCTGTACGCCGTCAATTGAATGTTCTCGTCGTGGGCGTGTTCGTCCTTTGCCGCATTATTAGTACGGGTACAACCCGCTAAGGCTACTGCAATAAGCAGCGCCGCCGTCATTAAACTACGTGTCTTCATTTTCTCTTACGGTTTAATGTTTGTGTCCTGTTTCAGAATGGTCGTGGTCATGGTTGTGTTTGACCGTATCGGCTTTGACCGTGGTGTCCGCTTCCGTTTTGAAGCTTTCCTGCTTGGGGGCTGCCTGTTCGGTGGCATGGTCGCCGTGTACAGAACCGTCTTCATGGGTATGGGTGTTCTGATTGTTTGAACTCCTACCACCGCAAGACGTTAAACCGAATAAGAGGGCTGAAAAAACTATGATTATGATTTTTGATTTCATTTTACTGATTTTTAATTTGTTGATAAAAAATTGATTGGTAATCGAAAGCTGGCAATGTGCGCACGGATTCCATGCACGGCAAAGCGGTTCGATTAAAAGTAACCGGGAAAAATCAGCAAACCGGGGGCGCTCTAAGCCCAAGGGACACCGAAATGTATTCAGTGTGGTAGGATAGTAGGTATGGTTTTTGCCTGAACGGCAAACAGTCATCATCCGTTATTTGAGGTATGGAATACCCTGAAAACAGGGATACGATACAGGGCAACAGGTTAAAGTCGAAATCAAGCGATTGGAAGGCTTGTTTGTCACTGCCAATCCTTATAAAAGCCTTTTCCAACAAACATTCTTCAATAACCCCATGTCCGTGCGAATCGCCTTTATGTTCCACAGGTGCGGTATCGTCATGGTGGTGATGGTCGTGTGTTGCGTCGCTACTATGTTCGTGATGAGAAGTGTTTAACGCAACAGGGACTTGATTGTGATGGTGGTGG
>QMCD01002247.1_pt1 | contig 11510 bp, 9 predicted proteins | sample 1821841 | NCBI WGS metagenome assembly QMCD01 (sample SAMN01991225, study PRJNA193472) | Termite gut metagenome, whole genome shotgun sequencing project. | isolation source: worker | host: Macrotermes natalensis | reverse complement strand
GGCTTCAAGAGTATGGAGCAAACCTGCTTGATTTGCCCTCCCATTTTATTATTTATTTTCTAACTTTTTAATTTCTGCATCCATCGCATTTGCTTTATCCATGATACGGAGGTGCACGTATAAATCTTTCAATGTTGACATCACAGGAATATCGTTTGGCTTCATTTCCAATGCTTGTTCCAAGCGAGGAACCGCTTTTTTGAACATATCATTTGAACGTTCAATCATTGCATCATATTTTTGGGTTTCTGTCGGCGGTATATCATCGGCTTCCGCTTTAATGGCAACGCCTTGCGACACATAAAATGCTCCTAAATTGAAAATAGCGTCAAAATAATCCGGTTTTAGCTCAATGGCTTTAATATAGGCCTTTTCGGCATCATTAGGCATTTTGATTTGATCGTAAGCAACACCCAAGGCAAAAAATACGATTGGATTGTCGGCATATTTTTCGGCCATATCACTCAAGATTTTTTGAGCACGTTCCGCATTTTGCAACATCAGATGAATACTTGCCGCATTAATCAAGGCATTGTAGTTGTCAGGAAACAACTCAACCGCCAAATCTGCATATTTAGCAGCATTAGCTTTATCATTTTCGTCTTTGTAAATGGCCGCCAAACTTGTATATACTGTCGGCTGATCGGCTTTAATCTCAACGAGTTTCAAATAATATTCCTTGGCCATCGGCTTATTTTGAGCCAAATCGGCACAAAGTGCTGTGTTAAAAAGCCCCATCGTATCTACGATTTCAATCAGTTTTCCTGCATTTACACTGTTTTCAAATGCTTCGGCGGCTTCTGCATATTTCTTTTCTTCATAATATTTCGCACCGGCATCATAAGAAGCACCAATCAATTTATGAACTTCCACGCTTCCTAAGATTCTAATCTTTCCGGATTCGTCCATTGTAAAAGCCTTTGAGAATGATTCAAGGGCTAATTTCGGATTTTTTTCCAATTCGGCAAACTCCGGTTCTTTGGTAGTCATTAAAGCAGTGTAAATTTTGCCTTGACTGAACCAAGCATTTGCAATTGCTTGATTTTCGGGTTCTTCCATTGCCAATTTAATGGCTGTAAGGGCTTTGTCAAGTTTTCCGTTTTTGAGGGCTCTGTCGGCATCTTTCAAGTTTCTGGTTTGTGCAAATACCATTGCAGACATACACATGATCGCCAGAAATACATGTAATTTTTTCATGGGATTTTGTTTTTATAAGTTATTTATTCTAAATTTGTTTCTTCGTTACTTTCGCCATCCGGTTCGGGCTGATTTAGGGCTGTTTCATTAACTCCGGTCTCATTTTCATCTAATTGCAACTCCTCTTCTTCCGCAGGAACTTGTGTTACGGAAGCGATCGCATCTGAACTTTTGAGATTGATGAGTTTCACGCCTTGCGTATTCCGGCCAACAACACGCAAATCTTTTACTGCCATACGTAAAATAATGCCGGATTTGTTGATAATCATCAAATCATCGGTATCTTTTACATTTTTGATAGCAATCAAAGCGCCGGTTTTGTCGGTGATACTGATTGTTTTCACACCTTTTCCGCCACGGTTGGTTTCGCGATAATCATCTAAATCCGAACGTTTTCCAAATCCTTTTTCAGATACAACCAAAATGTCGTAATCTTTGGAGTCCACACAAATCATACCAATCACTTCATCTTTTTCGCCTTGAAGCGTGATTCCTTTTACGCCGGAAGCGCTACGACCCATTGGGCGAACCTTGGCTTCGTTGAAACGAATGGCTTTACCCGAACGCAGGGCCATCATCACTTCATTTGTACCATTGGTCAATTTGGCTTCGAGCAACTGATCACCTTCACGAATGGTCAGCGCCACAATTCCATTTTGACGAGGACGTGAATATGCTTCCAAAGAGGTCTTTTTAATGATACCTTCTTTGGTACAAAGTATAATAAAGTTTTCCTTTAAGTAATCTTGGTTTTTAAGGTCTTTTACATTGAGATATGCACGAACTTTGTCGTCCGGTTCAATGTTGATCATATTCTGAATGGCACGACCTTTTGACGTACGTGTTCCTTCCGGAATATCAAACACTCGCATCCAGTAGCACCTACCCTTTTCCGTGAAAAGAAGCATATAATTGTGCATGGACGCCACAAACAAATGTTCTACGAAATCCTGATCACGAACATCGCTGCCTTTCGCGCCTTTCCCTCCCCTGTTTTGACGTTGATATTCAGTCAACGGTGTACGTTTGATATATCCCAAATGTGAGATTGTAATCACCACATCGTCATCGGCAATCATATCTTCAATACGGAAATCCGATGCCGAATATTCGATACGACAACGACGTTCATCGCCGAATTTAGCTTTCATATCCAGCATTTCATCTTTGATGATTTGCATACGAATGCTTTCGTTGGCCAAAATTTCCTTGCAACGGGCAATGAATTTCATCAATTCGTCGTATTCATCTTGTAGTTTTTTACGCTCTAAACCAGCTAACTGACGTAGGCGCATTTCAACAATTGCTTTAGCTTGAATTTCGGAGAAATCCCATTTGGAAATCAACCCTTGCACGGCATCATGAACGGTTTCCGAAGCACGGATTAAAGCAATAATTTCATCAATGATATCCAATGCTTTAAGTAAACCTTCGAGGATATGAGCACGTTCTTCCGCTTTACGAAGTTCGTATTGTGTTCTGCGAACGACAATTTCGTGGCGATGTTCTACAAAATAGCGAATTAAATCTTTCAAATTCAGCATCATAGGACGACCGTGAACCAAGGCGATATTATTGATACTGAATGAGGTTTGCAGTTGCGTGTATTGATACAGTTTGTTCAAAACCACATTCGCTACTGCGTCACGTTTCAATTCAATAACAATACGCACGTCTTTCGTTGATTCATCACGAATTTCCGAAATACCTTCAATGACCTTTTCTTCAACCAATTCGGCTATTTTTTCTTGTAAAACGGCTTTATTAACTTGATAAGGGATTGATGTTATGATAATTTGGTCATGATTGCCTTTTTCGCTCACGTCAATGGTGGCTTCGGAACGCATCACAACACGGCCACGACCGGTTTGGTAAGCCTCTTTCACGCCTTCATAGCCGTAAATAATACCGCCTGTCGGGAAATCCGGAGCCTTAATGTAATGCATTAACTCATCTATTGTAATATCTTTATTATCAATATATGCAATAATTCCATTCAGTACTTCGGTCATGTTGTGAGGAGCCATATTGGTGGCCATACCCACTGCGATTCCCGAACTACCGTTTACCAAAAGACTTGGAATTTTTGACGGCAAAACGGTTGGCTCATTCAAACTATCATCGAAGTTAAGTTGGAAATCGACCGTTTCTTTATCAATGTCCTCCAACATCGCTTCGGCGACTTTTTTCATACGAGCCTCCGTATAACGCATTGCTGCCGGCGAATCTTGATCCATAGAACCAAAGTTCCCTTGCCCATCAACAAACGGATAGCGTAGCGACCAATCCTGCGCCATACGCACCATTGCATCATATACCGAACCATCGCCGTGAGGGTGATACTTACCAAGCACCTCCCCTACGATTCTGGCCGATTTTTTATGTCCGCCGCTTGAACTAACACCCATTTCATTCATTGCGAATAAAATACGGCGATGAACAGGTTTTAATCCATCTCTTACATCAGGGAGCGCACGTGAAACAATAACCGACATAGAATAGTCGATATATGCCGATTTCATCTGATCCTCAATGTTTACCTGAATAATTTTTTCGTTTTCTAACATCATTCTCTTTATAAATAATTGTCTTTCAAGGTTATTTCAATAATCGAAATAACTTACAAAGTTACGAAAAATATTTGAATATTGCAAATTTTTTATCAATATTTTTTTGTTTTTTCCATAATTTTTTGTACTTTTGCCGACCATATCGTAAAAAAAATGAAAGCAGAAGCCGTAAATTTACTGAAAAAACTAATCTCGACGCCCTCTTTCTCGCAAGAGGAAGGGAAGACAGCGGATATTCTCATTGATTTTTTATCTCAAAAATCCATTCCTGCGCAACGTGTAAAAAACAATGTGTTCGCCTGCAATAAATACTTCGACGAGAATAAACCAACCCTCTTGCTTAATTCGCATCACGATACGGTTCGCCCTACTGCCGCCTACACATTAGACCCGTTCTCTCCGATTGAAAAAGACGGCAAACTCTTCGGATTGGGCAGTAATGACGCCGGCGCCTCTGTCGTGTCGCTCACACAAGCGTTTTGCACGTTTTACGAACAAAAAACGAATTACAATTTAATTTTAGGCCTCTCTGCGGAAGAAGAAATAACGGGCGAAAACGGCATTGAACATTTGTTGCAACATCTTCCGAAAATTGATTGTGCGATTGTCGGAGAGCCTACGCAAATGAAGGTTGCCGTTGCCGAACGGGGACTTATGGTGCTGGATTGCACGGCGCACGGCAAAGCGGGTCATGCCGCACGAAATGAGGGCGACAACGCACTGTATCGTGCTATTGACGATATCAATATCTTGCGCAACTTCCGATTTGAAAAGCAATCGCCACTCATGGGAGACGTGAAACTCACCGTAACACAAATCAACGCAGGTACGCAACACAACGTTGTTCCTGCGATCTGTGATTTTGTTGTAGATGTGCGTCCGACAGATGCTTACAAGAACGAAGAAATTTTATCACTCATTCGTCAAGCGTTACAGTCGGACGTGATTGCACGTTCCACAAAACATTCCGCATCTGCTATTGCAGAAAATCATCCATTGGTGCAAACCGCTGTTGCACTTGGCATTGAGCGCTATGTATCGCCAACAACGTCCGACATGGTTGGCATGTCGTTTCCTGCAATCAAGATGGGCGTAGGAGATTCCGCACGTTCACATCAAGCCGATGAGTTCGTTTTTTTGCAAGAAATTGCAGACGGCATTCAAATTTATATTGACTTTTTACATAAATTCCTCAACTGATTATCACTATGAACAAGCTTTGGAGTAAGGGTTTTGAGCCCGACAAACTTATTGAACAATTTACCATTGGCAACGATCGCCTGCTGGATTTGCAATTAGCCAAACACGATGTTTGTGGCTCTATGGCGCACGTTCGCATGTTGCAAAGCATCGGATTATTGACCGGCGAAGAAATGGAACAGCTGCTCGCCGCTTTACAGGACATTCTGAAAACAGCGGAAGACGGCACATTCGTCATCGAAGACGGCGTTGAAGATGTTCACTCGCAGGTGGAACTTTTGCTCACACGCCAACTGGGCGAAGTCGGAAAAAAAATCCATTCGGGACGTTCTCGGAATGACCAGGTTTTAGTCGATTTGAAATTGTTCATGCGTGAGGAAATACAAGGGATTGCGCAACTTTGCTCTGCGCTTTTCAATCGCTTGCAAACATTGAGCGAAACTCACAAAACCGTGCTTATGCCCGGTTACACCCATTTTCAGATTGCCATGCCTTCATCGTTTGGCCTGTGGTTCGGCGCTTACGCAGAAACGCTTGCAGATGATTTGCAGGTATTGGCAGGCGCCTATAAAATCGTCAATCAAAATCCGTTGGGTTCCGCAGCGGGCTATGGCAGCTCGTTTCCGTTGAACCGCACGATGACGACGAAATTATTGAACTTTGATACATTACATTTCAACAGTATCGCCGCACAAATCAGTCGTACAAAAGCCACGCAAGCCATGGCATTCGGCATTGCGTCAATAGCATCAACACTGAACCATTTTGCCGCGGATATTTGTTTGTTTATGTGCCAAAACTTCGGATTTATCGGCTTTCCCGACGAACTCACCACCGGTTCAAGTATCATGCCTCATAAGAAAAATCCGGACGTGTTTGAGTTGATTAGGGGCAAATGCAACCGATTGCAAAGTCTTCCCAACGAAATCCAATTGATGACAACCAATCTTCCACACGGCTATCATCGTGATTATCAACTCTTGAAAGACGCATTATTTCCGGCTATTGAGGAATTGAAAAATTGCTTGACCGTTGCTGAATTTATGTTGCAACACATTCAAATCAACGAACGTATTTTAGATGATGCGAAATATGATTATCTATTTACAGTTGAAGATGTTAACCGCCGTGTGCTGAATGGCGTATCGTTCCGCGATGCCTATCGTCAAGTAGGTGAAGACGTGGCCAAAGGCGCATTCAAAGCAGATAAACACGTAGCCCACTCCCACGAAGGTAGCATTGGGAATTTGTGTAACAATGAAATCCGGCAAAAAATGGAGACCGTGTTGCGTGTTATTTCCGATTCAACACCGTCAACACAGAAGCCATAATCCCCTCTTCGTTCAAGTGATGTTTGTCTAAGAGTTGTTGTGGCGTGCCGCTTTCGCCAAACACATCGGGAACGCCAAGCATTTCAACAGGTACAGGCACAGTGCGGGCCAAAAAATGCGCCACGCTGTCGCCCAAACCGCCAATGATATTATGTTCTTCCGCCGTTACAACACAGCCTGTTTTCAGCACGGAGGACAAAATGAGTTTTGTATCTAACGGTTTGATTGTATGAATATTGACAACTTCCGCAGAAATACCTTTTTCTTGTAATTGTTCGGCCGCTTGCAAGGCCGTCCACACCAAATGGCCGGTGGCGATAATCGTTACATCCTTACCTTCTTGCAATAAAATACCCTTACCGATTTCAAATTTTTCTTCAAGCGAAGTGAAATTCGGTACGGTTGGACGTCCGTAACGCAAGTACATTGGTCCATAATGTTCGGCAGCAGCCAATGTTGCCAAAACAGATTGATTGTAGTCGCACGGCACAATAACCGTCATTCCGGGCAACATTTTCATCAGGCCAATATCTTCCAGCACCTGATGTGTGGCGCCATCTTCACCAACAGTAAGTCCGGCGTGCGTTGCCGCAATTTTCACATTTTTAGCAGAATAAGCAACCGTCTGACGAATTTGATCGTAAACCCTTGATGTTGCAAAGTTTGCAAACGTACTTGCAAACGGGATTTTCCCACCAATGGTCATTCCTGCAGCTATGCCTATCATATTTGCCTCAGCAATACCGACTTGCACAAAACGGTCGGGAAATTCTTTCGCAAAAGCGTCCATTTTCACGGAACCGGTAAGATCGGCCGTGAGCCCAACCACATTGGGATTGCGTTTTCCTGCTTCCAAAAGTCCGGCGCCATAGCCCGAACGAGTGTCTTTTTTTTCTGTAAATGTGTACTTATTCATAATTTCACAGTAGTTGATTTCCCGGATCCAATCGTAAATGAGCGTTCCATCGTTGCCGAAGCACGGTTAAGGTATTTGGAGCGCAACACCACGCGATAACGTCCTGGTTGCAAATTTAAAGTTTCAATGCGATCTTTTTCATTCAGATTGTAAATCAATTTCATAACATTATTTTCCTCGACATAAAGCGAACCATAGCCTTCAACCGTTTTTTGAATGACAACAATACCCGGCATGGGAATTTCAACAGTCGTAACGGTGCTTTGGTCAACCCTAATATCAGAAAGATTGATTCGAGGCATCGTTAGAATTTCAAGATCATAATTTCCAACCAAATAGCGTTCGATATAATTCAGATTTTGAACATGAACCGTTTCTAAATCGCCATGTTTCCGAATAATACAAGGCACGTATTTGGCTTGCGATGATGTTGATCCGGCCGACATGATTAATTTCAACTGACCTTGTGGAACATCTGCCGCAATGATATTGTGCTTGCCCGGAATTAAAACAATGGAGTCCACAATCACCGGAGGAATGGTATGAACCGTCATGCGATACGTAACCAAAGGATCTAAAGTAATAGTATCACTAACCCCTCTTAAATTAATGGCATGCACATAATTATATTTTATAAGACCTGAATAATAATCGGAAAACGTCAGGTTCATATTGGTTTCACTCGGATTGCCGTTAGCATCAAACAAATTGACTTGCGCCGTTGTTGATTCCAACGCTTGAGAAATAACCACATTAAACGCTGTAATAAATTCCGACTCTTGGGAAGCGTCAAAATACCTACCAACACAGCCGAACGCTGCGCTAAAATCCTCGCCAATGCCGATAATAAACGGTTTTAGAGCAATCCCTCGCCGTTGTAAAAATTCAGATGCCGCACACGGATCGCCTCCACACTCTTCAATTCCATCTGTTATTAAAATAATGATATTCCGGCAATTATCACATTTCGGAAAATCTTCGGCCGCCATTTCGAGCGAATAAGCAATCGGTGTTCCTCCTCTTGGAACTAAACCTTTGATTTTGTTAATAATACGCTTCCCATTACGAGGTGCAAATGGAATTTCCAACCTAACATCTTTACAATCAATGGGTGGATAATTCTTCTGATGCCCAAACACACGCAAAGCCAATTCCAAATTGGGAACGTCTTGAAGACTATCTATAATATTCGTCAATAATCGCTTGGACACATTGATCTTTGAGTCGCTTTGCCAACGCCCATTCATACTATTTGAACAGTCGTAGATCAATAAGATACGAGTGGTTACCTGATGCTCTTCTTTAGGTTGTGCGAAGAGCGTCAGGGAAGTGAATAGGAAGAGGATTATATGGAGAAACGATTTTATCAATTACGAATTAGGAATTACGATTTTGTTATTTATGATTTACTATTGATCATAAATGGCTGCGGCGTCATATTTTAATTAATAATCGCCTAAGGTTTCTTTGAGTTGGGATAATGCGGATTTTGTTTGTTCTTCATTGGTTACGGCGCCGTGAAATTTGTTGTCGTTGGTCATGAAATCAACGCCATGCCCCATTTCGGTTTTCATCACGATAAAAACCGGTTTTTGATTGGCCAATTTTTGTTTGGCTTCGTTCAGAACAGACAGGATATTTTCCATATTATGTCCATCCATATTCAGTACTTGCCAGCCAAACGCCTCAAATTTTGCACGTAAATCGCCCAAATCGCAAACATCTTCGGTCGTACCGTCGATTTGCAACCCATTCAAATCCACAATGGCAATCAAATTATCCACCTTTTTGGCAGGTGCAAACATCAAGGCTTCCCAATTTTGGCCTTCTTGCAATTCGCCATCGCCGCAAAGGCAATACACGATAGACTTATCGTTATTGAGTTTTTTAGTCAACGCCGCACCGATAGACACCGATAAGCCTTGCCCCAAAGAGCCGGAAGCCATGCGCACGCCCGGCAGATTATGCGCAATGCTCGGATGCCCTTGCAAACGTGATTCCAATTGCCGGAATGTACCTAATTCGTTGACCGGAAAATACCCGCGTCGTGCTAAAACGCTGTAAAACACCGGCGAAATATGTCCATTCGACAGAAAAAACAGATCTTCCCCCTCTCCACTCATTTTGAAACGCTCCGGATTTATATTCATTACATTGAAATACAGCGCAGTCAAAAAATCAGCACATCCCAACGAACCTCCCGGATGTCCGGATTTGGCTTGGGACGTCATACGAATAATATCTCTACGCACTTGGCTTGCAATATCTTGCAATTCTGAAATAGATTTCATAGGTTTAATATTTTATCGTGCAAAGATAAATAAAAAAAATGTAATAACCAAATTCTGCTGAAATCACAATATCAAAAGTTCTCTGAACGCGGATAACGCCGATGACACAGATTTACACGGATTTTTATATTATAGGTAATTAAACAGGTTTTATTTTTTATCCGCGGAAATCCGCGTTATCCGTGTCATCAGCGTTCTTTTGAAAAAAACTCCATAGATTTTCTTGGGGCGCAGGCGCAATAATCTTCAACGGTTCGTTTTTAATGGGATGAATAAATTCCAACGAACGTGCGTGCAGTGAAATCGATCCGTCACGATTCGAACGTTCAAAACCATATTTCAAATCGCCACGAATCGGACAGCCTATTTCGGAAAGTTGCACACGAATTTGATGATGGCGACCCGTAAACAGTTTTATTTCAAGCAAATAATAATTTTCACTTGACGCAATAACCGTGTATTCCAACTCGGCTTTCGACCAACCGTTTTTTTCAACATTGGAGGCAAAAGATTTGTTTTGTTTCTCGTTTTTTTGAAGCCAATGCACCAATCGATTGGTTGTTTTCGGAGGTTTGTTGCGCACAATCGCCCAATAGGTTTTGTGAAATTCACGGTCGTGAATAAGTTTATTGATTCTCGCCAACGCCTTGTCGGTCTTGGTAAGCAGAAGAACACCCGAAGTAGGGCGATCCAAACGATGCGGCAAGCCTACGAAGACATTTCCGGGTTTGTTATCACGTTTTTTGATAAAATCCTTGACATCATCTACCAAACAAACATCTCCGGTTTTATCGCCTTGAACAATTTCAGACACGGTCTTATTTACTATTATTATATGATTGTGAATTACCAAACCCGTACCACGAGATATTTAGAGATGCTCCAAAACGCCACCGGATCCTTGATCTGAATGCTCAGCATATCTTTAACATCCTTCGCAAGGGAGTAAGACGCTTCGGGGTGATTTGTCAACAATTGTGCTTTCTTGCTGTAGAGAGCGATTGAGTTGCAATTGCGAATGTCCACACTTGTGAAGTAATCTTTGGTATAATCGCCTTTGAGCACTTCATTCTTCTCAAGTATGCCCATCTCCCTAAGTTCTTTCTGAGTGCCGATAGCGAAGTAGGCAGTGTGCAGGGATTTATCTTGAGCCGCAAGCTCTTTCGCCTGCGCGTCTCTTTGCTGATTTAGAGTCTCAACACTTGCACTAAGCGTATTTATGTCCCTATCCATGCCCTCAATGACTATGTTGCGTTGCTCAAGCTCTGCCTGCAATGCGGCTATCTGTGCCGTAGCCGCTTGCAAGTTCTGCTCGGCAGTGGCAAGAGCCTGTTGCAGTGCTTTGCTTGCGATACCCTGCGTGCTTTGCAGTTGCGTTATGCGTTCCCTATTGGATTTCAATGTTTCGAGTACAGTCTGCATGTTGTCGCGGATCTGTTCTTGCTGCTGAGCGGGCGTGGTCTGCTCGCCGTTGGCAGTGGTGTAAATGCGATTTTGTACTTCATTGATCTGCGCGAAACCGTTCTGTATCTCGGTCAAGATATCAAGGGCTTCCTCTATTTCACTGCCTTGGTTGGCAATCACGGCACGCAGGCTGTCGTTGGCGGCTTGAAGATTAACTCTTTCTTCCTTTGAACCGCCCGTACAGGCAGCGAGCATGAGAGCAATAGCTCCTATACCAATAATGATGTGTGTTCTCATAATCCTTTATACTATATTATATGTTACATTTATCCGAAAGAATGTGTCCATGCGATGGGCAGCCCGCTACTACGAGTACAAACTCGCCGCGCGGCGGGGTAGTGGTAAAGTGCGCAAGCAGCTCGGCGAGAGTACCGCGCAGCGTCTCCTCATGTAGTTTTGTGATCTCGCGCACAGTGGCAGCCTGCCGTTCCTCACCAAGCACTGCCGCCAAACCGCCCAATGTCTTAACAATGCGATGGGGTGATTCATAGAATACCATCGTGCGCGACTCCTCGCGCAGGCTTTCGAGGCGCGTCATACG
>QMCD01002049.1_pt1 | contig 11510 bp, 10 predicted proteins | sample 1821841 | NCBI WGS metagenome assembly QMCD01 (sample SAMN01991225, study PRJNA193472) | Termite gut metagenome, whole genome shotgun sequencing project. | isolation source: worker | host: Macrotermes natalensis | reverse complement strand
GCCGTTGCGCAGCCCCTTTTCTTTTGTCGTAGAAATTAGTACTTTTGTGGTCGTAATCGGCGGCAGATGACAAAACTCACATTCTTAGGGACAGGAACTTCGCAGGGCGTGCCCGTCATATCGTGCGACTGCTGGGTATGTACGTCGCCCGACAGCCACGACAAGCGGCTGCGTTCGTCGGCGATGGTCGAGCATGGGGGGACGCGCATCGTGATCGACGCCGGGCCCGATTTCCGCCAACAGATGCTGCGCGAGAATGTGAAAAGTATCGACGCGATCCTGCTCACCCACGAACATAAGGACCACACCGCCGGGATCGACGACGTAAGGGCATTTAACCACACAATGCGCCGCCCGATCGACATTTACGCCACAGAGCGCGTGCAGGCGGTCGTAAGGAAGGATTTCGATTACGCTTTCACCGAGGAGCGCTACCCCGGCGCACCAGTCATCAACCTCGTGACGATCGACGGCGACCGGCCTTTCCGGGTTGGCGCGGTTGAGGTCGTGCCCATAGCGGGAATGCACTATCATATCCATGTTTTGGGATTCCGGATCGGCGGCATTGCTTATTTAACCGACTTCAACTACTTGCCGGATAGTGAGATAGAAAAAATTAAAGGCGTGGAGATACTCGTTATCAATGCCCTGCGCCACCAACCGCACATCTCGCACTTCACGCTCGATGAGGCTCTAAGCGTGAGCGAACTCGTACGGCCCCGATACACATATTTCACCCACATTTCCGACCAAATGGGCCGCTATGCACAAATTGCGCACGAGTTACCCGAAAACTGCTATTTCGCCTACGACGGCCTCGTGGTCGAATCCGTCGAATAATCTAACATGTTATGCCTAAGATACTTCTGATAACGCCACCGTTCGTGCAGCCCAATTCGCCCTATCCGGCGACGGCCTACCTGAAGGGCTGGCTCGGCCGCCGTGGGATTGACGCAGAACAGTTCGACCTGTCGGTGGAACTACTCGACATGGTTTTCTCAGTAGGGTTTCTCGGGCGCGTATTCAACGCTTACACACCTGGCGGCGACGATGAAAATACGGAACGCATCTACTTCTTACGAACAAGCTATTTGCGTGTTATAGAACCTGTTATGTCGTTCCTGCGCGGCGGAGACCCTACCCTTGCAAATCTTATTTGCACGCCAGATTTCATCCCTCAGGCATCGCGTTTCGAGACGATGCAGGAACTCGACGAGTTCGGCGAAATGGGGGTACAGGACTGTGCTAAGTATATCTGCACACTCATGTTGCAGGACGTGAGCGACTTTATTCGCGCGACGGTTGCCGATGATTTCGAGATTGTCCGATATGCCGAGAAATTAGGTGTTTCCGTGTCATCATTTAAAGCTTTGGATGAACAATTACAGCGTCCGCTGAACATGATCGAGGAAGAGATGATCCGACTGCTCGGCGAGCGGTTGGAGACTGTCCGGCCCGATTTCGTGGGTTTCACGATCCCCTTTCCGGGAAACCTCTGGGCGGCGCTCCGGTGTGCGCAATATATTAAAAATGAGCATCCTGAGATACGCACGATCGCTGGCGGCGGCTACCCGACGACCGAACTTCGCACGATGTCCGACCGGGGGATTTTCCGGTACTTCGATTATGTTGTCCTCGACGACGGTGAACTTGCCTTGGAAAGGATCGTCAACGGAAGCGAACTTATAAACACCTATGATTCAGGCGGTTTTCATACTTCAGTTGAAGTGATTTCGCATCTCGAACGCGGCTGTCCCGACTTCGGCGGCCTACCGCATGGAAAATATTTCTCGCTCCTCGAAGTCATAAACCCGATGCACCGTCTATGGAGTGATGGCCGTTGGAACAAGATGATGCTGGCCCACGGATGCTACTGGGCGCAATGCGCATTTTGCGACACAACACTCGGATACATAGGCTGTTACGACGCAAGTGCACCGGCCGCGACGATCGTTGACTGGATGGAGGCAGTGGCGACTGAGACCGGTTCGCGCGGCTTCCATTTCGTAGACGAGGCAGCGCCGCCGAAGTTACTTAAAGAGCTGTCACTGGAGATCTTACGCCGCGGCTCAACGTTCACTTGGTGGACAAATATTCGCTTCGAGGCAGCCTTTACGGGCGATCTCTGCCGCCTGATGGCCGCAGCGGGCTGCGTAGCGGTGAGCGGTGGTCTTGAAGCGGCCTCGGACAGGCTTTTGGCGATGATCAACAAGGGCGTGACGATCGAGGCGGCGACCATCGCGATGCGCAATTTTTTCTACTCGGGAATAATGGTGCACACCTATCTGATGTACGGTCTACCAACCCAAACATTGCAGGAAAGCGTTGATTCACTGGAGATTGTGCGGCAGATGTTCCGCGCCGAACTGATCGGCTCAGCATTCTGGCACCGTTATGCAATGACCGTACACAGTCCATCTGGCCGCAATCCGGAACTATTTAAAGTAAAGCGTAAGAATGAGCATGTCAATACATTTGCAAACAACGAGATACGTTTTATAGAAGATCGTGGTTACGATATAAATATGGTCGGCGAGGCGCTGCGGGTTTCGCTTGCCAACTTTATGGCCGGCGATGGCCTCGACCGCCCCGCACACAAGTGGTTCGATGGCCGCGCACCGCAGACGACCGTCGAGCAGACCGAGATTGTCGACCACCTGATCAAACCAGATACATCGCGGATCTTCAATGAGCATGCACGGTTGGTGTGGATCGGGGCACAGCCGCGCCGCACATCGACAGGCATCGCAATAGACGCTCCCTCTCGCCACAAAGAGTTTAATTTCAATGCTTCTGATGCAAATTTTCTTATCGAAATAATGGATGTATGCGGCGATCTCGGGCGGAAAACGACACTCTCAGAAGTGCGCGGAGTTTATGAACGTTATAGTGGCGAACCGTTCTCAACGCTCTATCACTCAAAGAAATGGGATCAATTACGTGAACTTGGACTTTTACAAATATAATATGGATTTTAAAGGCAAAACAGTGGTGGTTACGGGCGCGTCGTCGGGAATAGGGATGGCGCTCGCACTCGACTATGGCAACCTCGGCGCAAATGTCGTGGCCGGCGCACGTAATAGCGATAAACTTAAAGAATTAGCTGCAATTATCAAAAGTAAAGGTTCGTATTCCACATGGTGCGTTACGGATGTCTCGAAGGAAGAAGATTGTCGGCGACTGATCGAAACCGCAGTTGAAAAATTCGGAGGGATTGATGTGCTGATTTGCAATGCCGGAATCTCAATGAGAGCTTTATTTGATGAAGTGGATCTATCTGTACTCCACCGACTTATGGATGTGAATTTCTGGGGGACAGTTTACTGCATCAAATATGCGCTGCCGTATATTCAGAAGTCGCGCGGGTCGATCGTCGGGGTATCATCGGTGGCGGGCATCCACGGATTGCCGGGCCGGACGGGCTATTCTGCATCGAAGTACGCAATGACCGGATTCCTCGAAACGGTACGCATCGAAAACCTCAAAAAGGGGGTTCATGTAATGATCGCTTGTCCGGGATTCACTGCCTCCAATGTGCGATTTGCCGCGCTCACGGCCGACGGGTCATCGCAGGGTGAAACTCCACGCGAGGAAGATAAAATGATGACCGCCGAAGAAGCCGCACATCGTATAATTCGGGGCGTTGCACACCGCAAACGCTTCATTACCATGGATTTCCAAGGTCACGCCAGCCGCCTGATCAAAAAGTTCGCACCAGCATTCCTCGACCGGATGTTCTACAATCACATGGCCAAGGAACCGGATTCGCCCTTTAAGTAACATGGCTAACTAATTGAAATACAAGAAGGGGGACTTCCCGCAATGGACAGTCCCCCTTCTTGTATAGTGTTGGACTAAGCGTAAACCTTCAGTGTATCTTTGCCTTCGAGTATTCGCAAGGCGTTGAATGTCAGTGCCTCAAGTTCGTTTTCGCCGGGGATCACCACTACGGGCGCAATGAAATCGACACGCTCGGTGATATAACCTGTAACGTATTTATCGTTAGCAATGCCACCGGTGAGGATGATCGCATCGACCTTACCTTTGAGCACGGTTGCGGCGCCGCCAACGTATTTCGCCGTATTATAGGCCAATGAGTCGATAACGATCTGTGCTTTTGCATCGCCGTCGGCTGCCATTTTACCGGCTTCGCGGCAATCGTTTGTGCCGAGGTGCGCAACCATGCCGCCCTTGCCCGTGATCATTTTAAGCACTTCTGCCTCAGTGTATTTACCACTGAAGCACATGCGCGCCAACTGGCCTGCCGGAAGCGTGCCCGCCCTTTCGGGCGAAAGCGGCGCTTCGCCGTCGAGACACTGGTTTACATCCACCACACGGCCATGCCTGTGCGCTCCTATCGACACGCCGCCGCCGAGGTGAACCACGATCAGGTCGAGGTCTTCGTACTTCTTCCCTACCCTCTCGGCATACAGGCGCGCGATGGCTTTCTGGTTGAGTGCATGGAAGATAGAGACGCGCTCCAACTGCGGCAGACCGCTTACGCGCGCTACGTCGTCGAGTTCATCCACCACCACCGGATCGGCGATGTATGCCGGAATCCCCAGACCCTCGGCTATATCGGCTGCGATCAGTCCACCGAGGTTTGAGGCATGTTCGCCACGTTCACTGGCGATAAGGTCGCGTTTCATCGCATCGTTAACTGCGAAAACCCCCGACTCCATCGGCTTCAGAATGCCGCCGCGGCCGATCACCGCATCGAGGGTCGCAATGTCGATACCTGCGTCGCGAACGGCGTCGAGGACGATCTGTTTGCGGAAATCGAACTGGTCGGTGATCCGCTTGAAATCTTTCAGTTCATCGGCGCTGTGGCGCAGTGTGATCTCTTTGAGCAACTCCCGGCCATCGTAGACCGAAACTTTTGTGGATGTCGATCCGGGATTGATCGCTAATATCCTGAAATTCTTCATGTTACTTAACAGACAAACAAGCCAGTGCTATTGAATAGAGTTTGGTTTTCCGGCTGTCTCCGCGCGAGGTGAGCACGCACGGTTTCTTCACGCCGACGACCATTGCGGCCAATTCAGCGCCTGCAAACTTGGTGCAGGTCTTGAAGAAGACGTTCGCTGCGTCGATGTTCGGGAAAAGCAGACAGTCTGCGTCGCCAGCCACGGGGCCGGTGAGTTTCTTGACTTTCGCAGTCTCCTTGTCGATCGCAACGTCCAGAGCCAGAGGGCCGTCCACATCGGCCTTGCCCAACTGTCCACGGTTGCCCATCACGGAGATCAGTGCAGCCTCGGCGCTCGACTGCACAGTAGGCAGAAGCTGCTCGCTCGGGGCGATGCATGCAACTTTCGGCTTGCTGATCCCCAGCACCTGCGCGGTCGAGATCAGGTATTTTGCGATCGCGGTCTTCTGCGCAAAGTCGGGATAAGGGATGATCGCGACGTCCGAAACAGTCAGTAACTTGCTGTAAGCCGGGATTTCGATCACCGCGACGTGGCTAAGCACGCCCTTCGGCGGTACGAGGCCGTACTCCTTGTTAAGTATCCCTCGCATGTACTTGTCGGTCGTCACCAAGCCCTTCATCAGCACGTCACCCTCACCGTCGTTCATCATCTTGACAGCCTTCTCGACGCACTTAACATCCACTGTCTCAGCAATAATGCGGAACTGTTTGTGGTCGATGCCCTCCTCTTTGCACACCCTTTCGATCTCGGCCGGGTCACCGATAAGCGTAGCCTCGACCAGCCCCATCTGCGATGCGTCGTTGACCGCTTCGAGTGTGTGGGCATCCTGTCCGTATGCAACGATAAGGCGCTGTTTTCCCTTGGCCTTAGCGCTGTCGACGATATCCTGAAGTTTGTTTATCATAATTATTGATTTTTTAAGAAATTATCCGTGTTTGGCAGCGCAAAGATAATAATTCGGCATGAAATTCCAAAAAACGATTAGAGATAATAAGCGAATAAGGGGGTATTGGTGAGAATCCGGTTTGGCAGGCCGCAAACCCCACTCGGGCGTCCGGCAGGCGGGCAACACGTGACGCGCAGCCGTAATTAACCGTTAACCACTATATCTTAGTCCGGTTATGGATAGCGTGTGCGATGGTGAGTTCATCGGCATATTCGAGTTCGTCGCCGAACCCGATCCCCCGGGCAATGGACGTTACCTTGATCCCGCCGCACTCCTCAAGGCGCCGCGTGATGTAGAATTGCGTGGTCTCGCCCTCGACAGTCGTACTGATCGCGAGTATGACCTCGCGTATCTCTCCGCGAGCGATATTCTCCAACAGCATGTCTATCTTAAGGTCGGAGGGTCCAACCCCCTGCATCGGCGAGATGACCCCACCAAGAACGTGGTAGAGACCGTTATACTGCCGCGTGTTCTCGATCGACATCACGTCGCCGACCTGCTCCACCACGCACACGGTTGTCCGGTCGCGCGACTCGTTGCGGCAGATCGGGCACACATCGTCGTCGGAAAGGTTGTTGCAGAATTTGCAATATTTGATATTCGTGCGGAAGTCGTCAATCGCCGAAGTCATCTGCCCCACATCCTCCGGCTCCATCCGCAGCATGTGCAACGCCAATCGCAGGGCAGTACGCCGCCCTATTCCGGGCAGCCTCGACAGTTCACCGACAACATCGTCCAAAAGCCTCGACATCAGCGCAACGTTTCTATTGCCGCCGAAGCGATCCAACCCTTATCCCCGCTGGCGATCTCAATCTCACGCCAGTCACCTAAAGAGCTGACTACGCGCACCTTAGTCCCCTCGTGCAGAATGAAAATATCCTTACTCGCACCGTCGGGCGAACTCTTCACCGGGGCGGCCGAACTCATCACGATCGCTTCCGACGAATGGAGCATTTCATGCCGCTCGGAGATCGAAAATACCAACGCCACCGCCATTGCCGCCAGCGAGCATATCCCCGTATAGAACCCCGCCTTGCGCAGCGCCAGTTTTCCGGCAAGCAGGTAAACGAGCGTCGCCCCCAAAGCCGCCGCCAACAGCATGAGGCTCAACACGGCCCACCCGTTCGACCCCATCGTCGTCCGCAGGCCGCGCACCCAGCGCGTCAGGAAGAACTCCGGAACGGCGTCGATCTTGTCCACCACCCGCCCGTTGGCGATCTCAAGGTTGTAGCGCGTGTCATTGTCGCCGGGCTTTATCAGCAGCGCACGGTTGTAGAAAAGTATGGCCCGTCCTATTTTATTATCCTTGTAATAGGCATTGCCGAGGTTGTAGTACAGTTTGTGGCTGACGTATCCAGCCTCCAGTATTGCGTTATACCCGCCGATGGCCTTGCTGTAATCCGCATCCGTGTACGCCGCGTTCGACTCCTCCCACAGTTTGCCGAGGTCGGCCTCCTGTGCCGGACATACCGTGGAGGACAACATGGCCGCCAATATTATGATATACCGTTTCATAACTATCTCCTGATATACGATTCGACCTTCGATATGACCTCCACCGCCGTTTTGTACTTATCCTGCATCGGCAACGACTCGGCGGGTGAGTACTGCGCGTATTCGCACTCCGAGATCAGGTCGATGTACCTGTTCACCTGTTCGACCGGTATCTCGCGCCTCACAAGGCTCTCGCGCACATTCTCCTTCGTTAGGTTCGCCACCGGGATGTTCAGCTTGTCGCTCAGGTAGCCCCACAGCGCCTTTAGCATCTCGTCGTGGAACCTGCGCGGGTTGCCCTCCTTCATAAACTCGTCGGCAACCTTCAGGCGCGCCAGCACCACTTTGTTCGCTTTCTTGCCCTTTACGAGCGCCTCGTCACGCATCTGCCTGATTCTCCGTTGAAGGAAGAAAAGCAGGAACAGGAATGCGGCCACCAGCACGCCCACGATCGCGAAATAACCCACACTGCACATCAGTACCGACCCGCTCCGTTTCAGTCCGGGCGCATCGTGTTTGATGAAACGTATATCCCGGCCGAGTATCTTCAGGTCCTCCTTCGACAGTCCGCCGACGATCCCGATGGGCGACGCGGCCCTTTCGGTGGTGTCGGCGATGACCGTCATGTTCACTCCGCGGGTTTCCAGCGTAACATATTGTCCCGTCTGCGGATTGAAATAGGTGAACGGCGCAGGGGCGATCGTATATTCACCCTCGGCGCGCGCTATGAACGGGTACTCGAACGTGCGCGATCCGGCGATCCCCGCCTGCGTCAGGCGCGTGTCCTCAGACATTTTGGAATTATGCACCTCGAACGACGTGGGCATATCCATCTTCGGGGCCTGAATGAGCGGGATATTGCCTGTCCCCGTGATCTTTATCTTATACGTGGCCGCCGAGTTGACCGGCATGCTCTCCTGATTGACGTCTGAGGTCATCGTAAAGTTGCCGACCGCACCGCTGAAATCCACAGGCGCGTTGGCCGGAAGCTCCTTGACGGTTATTGTGACCGGGCGCGAAGAAGTCGGCCTCGGGGTCTCTACAAGGTCGGGGAACCCGCCCATCATATCGTCCCACATCGACCGGCTCTGGGACTGACGCACCTCCTGCACCACCAGGTCCAACCTCATCGGGTCGATCGTGAGCGTCCCGCTCTGGGTTGGATAGAGCAGGTGTTCCGCTATGATATAAGTATTATAAACTTTGGAATTGTAACTTTCCGTCTGGCGTTGATAGTTGGAGACATCGAGGTTCTGCTGCCAGAAGCCGTTGAACGACGGGGCTTTTGCCCCATTCAGTTCCAGGTTCCTGACCTGGGAGTAGAGCTTGAAGCGCACCCTCACAGGCTCGCCCCTGTAAACACTCGTCTTGTCGGGGACAGCGAGCAGGAAAAGGTCGTCGCCCGTGCGCGATGAGGTTGTGGTCGATTGTCCCGTGCCGCTTTGCCCGCCTTGTTGCGCCGCCGCACTACCCTGCCCCACCACTTCGACGGGCACCGGCTCCGAGGTGTAGGTCTTTCCGTCGACCACCACCGACGCACCGGGGATCGTAAACTTTCCGGCCTGCTGTGCGATCAGCACGTATGTATACCCCGTTATCACCTCGCGGCCCGATATCGACGTGGAACTGCCGTTGCCGATAAGCGTGAAACCCTCGAACGCGGGCTGCGATATCCTCTGCGGTTGAGCCGCGATCCGGTACTCGACATTGAACGGCTTCCCCGCCTCGACCACCGGCGGAGCTATGGTCTCCAACTTCTGTCCCCGGGCCGCCACCGAGAACAACACCATCAGCATCGCGGCAAAAGACAATATCCTAAGCGATCTCACCATTTATACATATAAATTTAACAACGTTGCATTTTATGCAACGAAATCACATTCGTGATTATTGTAGGCCGTACCTAAAAAACCACTAATACTGTTCCGCATCGCTTGGGAAAGACCCGCTTTTGACATCCGCGATATAACGTTCGAAAGCGTCGGTCATCACCCCGTGAAGGTCGGCATAGCGGCGCAGGAAGCGCGGCGAGAACTCGTTGGTGATCCCCAGCATATCGTGCACCACCAACACCTGTCCATCGACGCCGTTGCCCGCCCCAATGCCTATCACCGGTATCTGCAACTCTGCGGCGGCACGTTTGCCCAGTGCGGCGGGTATCTTTTCCAACACGACCGAGAAACACCCGGCCTGCTCCAACAGTTTCGCATCACGCAGTAGCTTATCCGCCTCCTCATCCTCCTTCGCGCGCACGGCATACGTTCCGAACTTATGTATCGACTGCGGCGTAAGCCCAAGGTGTCCCATCACGGGAATGCCCGCGCAGAGGATCCGCTCGACCGATTCGAGTATCTCCTCGCCGCCCTCGATCTTCACCGCGTCGGCCTCGGTCTCCTTCATTATGCGGATCGCCGACGCGAGTGCGAGTTTCGAGTTGCCCTGATAGGTCCCGAACGGCAGATCGACAACCACAAGCGCACGCTTCACCGCGCGCCTCACGCTGCGGGCGTGGTATATCATATCTTCGAGCGTTATCGGTAGCGTGGTCTCGTACCCGGCCATCACGTTGGCGGCCGAGTCGCCCACCAGTATCACGTCGATGCCCGCCTCGTCGAGGATCCGCGCCGTCGAGTAGTCATATCCGGTCAGCATCGAGATCTTCTCGCCGCTATGCTTCATTTCCGTCAGGCGGTAGGTTGTGACCGCCCTTAATTTCCCTTCTGTCGACATTGCATTTATAATGATTAATGGCCAATGATTAATGATTAAAAAAGTGCCACAGCACAACTCCTCCCGCCACGGCGACGTTCAGCGAATGTTTAGTCCCGGCCTGTGGTATCTCTATCGCCGCGGCGCAGAGGTCGACGACCTCCTGTGCGACGCCGCTGACCTCATTACCGAACACGAGCGCGTATTTCTTCGCAGGGTCGGTCCGGAAATCGCCCAACATTACTGCTCCCTCCACCTGCTCCACCGCGATGGCCGTGTAGCCCTGCGCGGCGAGTTCTCCCACTGCTTCGGCTGCCGACGTTGAATACCGCCATGCGACAGACTCCTCGGCCCCGAGGGCGGTTTTATGTATCTCGGCGTTGGGCGGCGTGCCCGTTATGCCGCATAGCACCAACTCGCCGACCACGAACGCATCGCAGGTGCGGAAGAACGACCCAACGTTGTTCATGCTCCTCACATTGTCCAGCACGACCGCAACGGGCATTTTACCCGCCTCGACATACTCTTCACGCGAAAGGCGGCAGAGTTCTTCGCTCGACTTCTTTTTCATTCAGGTGTTGAGAAAATGTTGACGCAAAGTTAAACTAACTTGTGGAGATTTCGAAGAAAATAGTAAATTTGTCACGATTTGGACTTTTGAGCGAAATTACCGATATCCTAATACTAACTAACAACTGATTTGATTATGGAGAATACTCCTACTATTTTCTGGCTTGTGCCCGCCGCATCCGTCATCGCGCTGGGCTTCGCCTACTACTTCTTCCGCAACATGAAGAAGCAGAGCGAAGGCACCGACCGGATGAAAGAGATCGCGAAACACGTTCGCGTGGGTGCGATGGCCTACCTGCGCCAGCAGTACAAAGTGGTGACGATCGTCTTCGTCGTCCTCGCGCTCTTCTTCGCGTTTCTGGCCTATGGGCTTGGCGTGCAGAACGAATGGGTGCCGTTTGCGTTCCTCACGGGCGGTTTCTTCTCGGGGCTTGCGGGCTTTTTCGGGATGAAAACGGCTACCTACGCCTCGGCGCGTACGGCACACGCCGCACAGCAGTCGCTCGACAAGGGCCTTAAGGTCGCTTTCCGTAGCGGCGCGGTGATGGGCCTCGTGGTCGTGGGGCTCGGCCTGCTCGATATCTCGCTGTGGTACATCGTGCTGAACTATTTCACCGACGTTCCCGGGACTGAGAAACTCGTGATCATGACCACTACGATGCTTACGTTCGGTATGGGCGCTTCGACCCAGGCGCTGTTCGCGCGCGTGGGCGGCGGTATCTATACCAAGGCGGCCGACGTGGGCGCAGACCTCGTGGGTAAGGTCGAGGCGGGCATTCCCGAGGACGACCCCCGCAACCCCGCGACGATAGCCGACAACGTTCAGTCAAACGTTTTTCACGAAATTCATATAAATTCTCAGA